>OLGH01001920.1_pt1 | contig 18033 bp, 10 predicted proteins | sample 1604851 | NCBI WGS metagenome assembly OLGH01 (sample SAMEA3888894, study PRJEB22519) | human gut metagenome | biome: human gut; feature: human-associated habitat; material: faeces | place: Denmark | collected 2010 | reverse complement strand
TTGCTCCAATGCCCGATTCCAGTCCCCTTCGATAAATTCAATTCCTTTGGCCTTCTCTAAAGCCATTTTCCCATAACCTATAAACTCATCTTCTTCCGTGTATCCGCTCTCCATATAGACCAATTTCCCGTCACCATTAATAAACAGGAATGCCGGATAACCACTCGTGCCATATTTTTCCGCAAGTTCTTTCTCCTTTCCGAAATGCATTTTCAAGTTTATAAAATTCTGATTGTAAAAATCAGCCACCTTATTCAACGAGAATACATTTTTCACCATTAACATACAAGGTTGACAATAATCCGTATAAGCATCAATAAAAATCAATCGATTCTCTTTTTTCGCTTTCGCCATTGCATCCTTCAAACTAATCTCTTCAAATTGAATCGAACGGTTGTTATTTCTTTTCACCTCTGCGTCTTTCAAAGCCTTATTTCCAACTTCCTCGAACTTTTCCGGTTTTTGAGCCAAAAGATAAGGACTCACCACCCCAAGAATATCCCCATTAGGCATAAAGAAACCATAGGTCGGGTACATATTCATCATTAGTTTAGGAGCAAATGCTTGACCTGCCTCAGACCCCATATCAATATGAATAGCAATCACGTGCTGATCACAAAAATTCATAATTTCCGGAATAGAAAACAATTTTCGCTCTGTAGCATCTTGTTTTTTCTGATCCTCCGGGGTTCTAGCTTTTCGCATAGCGTCCACCAACACGATCTTTCCTTCTTTCTGCGCCAGCTCTGCCGCCTGTTCCCAAGTCAGGTTTTTAAACACTGATTTATACTTCTGGGCACTCACCGATACAGTCAACACTAGCAATAAACAAGCAAAACCTATAATTCTAAATAATTTATTTATTTTCATTAATAACCATTTTAGAAGTTCCCCCTCATGCATTCATGAGAGGGATATTTTTATTCTTTATTCATCATATCAATAATTTTTCCGAAACCGGTATACTCCTCAACTTCACCATCCAACTGTCCATTCAACTCATTGAATTTAATTTTGTACACTTTTCCGGCCGCCCCATCATAAGTTGCCACGAACAACATACGCCCACTGTAATCTTCATTGGCTGAATGCGTGTACAATTTCATGGAAACAATCTCCTCTCCTGATGTTGAAAGCAATTCAGTTACAGCCCCGTTGAACACGTAACTATAAACCTTAGAAGTTGTCGCATAAAACAATACATCACCCCGAGTTCCGAAAGTAAAGTATTTTGCATCATCAATATTTTGTAAATCACTTAAATCGTAAATCTCCAATGCTAAAGGCTTAGAAACATCCCGAAGATCTGCAGTATAAAGCGAAAGCTTCCCAGCATTTAATTCATCTTTAAATAATGCACAAGTAATACCATCTCGACCTTGTCCCAAATACTCCAATTTAAGTTTCATGGTCTCATTAGTATTAATCGCTCCAGTATTAAATTTCCCTTCTGGAGTCATCGGAAAACCAGCAGCGCCACTACTATTTATAGTAATAAACTGACCTCTAGCATTACTAATATCATTATACAAAACAGCACGAACAGTATTGCCTGTCACAGGAACCGGAGCTATAAACGGATTAACTTTATAAGCAGTCCCCCAAGCTCCTATAGGTGTAGTGTATTTATCCTCCTGTCCCAGCATATTCCATCTGATCGTATACATCTCATTATTATTCACGAATACTTCGACTTGTCCATACATCGGGCTAGGATAATAAAGAGCCATCGGAGCATTTTTCGCTGGTTGAGTGGAAAACAAAGTAGAATAATCTTCAGTAATAACTTCATAAGTTCCAGCTTTCATTTTGTACATCCCGTCCTCTTTGAAAAGATATAAATGATCATATTGATTGTTCATATTCCTTCTTCCCAAGAACTTTCCATCCCGTAATTTCTTTCCTCCATTAGCCGTAGCAAAATAATTCCGAACAATACCTGTCTGAATCGAAGACAAGTCCGGAACAATTTCACGATCACGAATAATCTGAAAATCTCCATCTCCACTAGCGGCTTCGTCATAAATAAGCCACCCAGCCATAGAATTAACATTCAATTCAAATTTATAATCTGTACACGAGCCCATTTCTTTATGCGTCACCTTCAAAACTACATAATATTTATCCGGCTCATCAATTAGCTTGTACGACAATTGCGGTTTATCTCCAATAATTTTCTTCGGGATATAAGCATCATCATCATCTTTTTGTGGTTGTTGAGTGTACAAACCCCATTCAAAATTATAGTCATCCGCAGAAGAACCGGCTTGATACTGTATCTCAGGATTTAAACTTAATTCGTCATAGCGATCACGACTAATCTTACCTCCATTCTCTTTTACTTCCGGTATCTCAACTATTGCATCTTCAATTTCCGTATAATCATAATTTCCTTTATCATCAATACATGAAGCAACAGAAAATAGTATTACCGAAAGAAATAATAAATGTCTTATCTTATTTTTCATAAACTCTAAATTTTAATTCATCAATATACCAATACTCCAATAGACTTAAATATCAGGTACCAGCAGAGAACCACATTTTACTTCCATCGTCATCCGGTAACCATTCCCCGTCATGATCTGCAGCATATTTTTCTAATTTAGCATTCAACTCATTCTGCATTGCTATAATCGGAGTATAATTCCATCCCGCATAATCTTTCAAATCAATAGTACCTAAATGTTCAAAAACGAATTGGTATTTATTTTTCGTACATTTACCCCAGAAATAAGGTATTGCTCCTACATCTGAAGTCGTACTTGCATACCAATTTTTTGGGAAATCACCGGCAAAAGAAAGTTTCATTTTCCCATAGACCCCCGGAATGAAATCATCGGATGTTCCAATAACAAGCTCAACAACCAATCCACCTTCAATATCGGCCAACCCTTTTTTATAAACTTTCACCGGTACTATAACGGAAGTCTCCCCAGCGGGAATAGTAACATTTTCAGCGACTTCGAAATTTTCTCCGGCAACAGCCGTTGTCAATTCACCCAAGTTAATTTTCACATCTCGATCTTCATTCCTTAATACGGATTGAATTCGAAGTTCCACGTTAAAGTCATATTCGGTCAATGTTGGTTCCAGTGCCAAAAAGGACATCTCGGCACTATCTCTCGTCGTACCAATCCACATGTTGACCGCATCTGGACCGGAATAAGTTTCAATCTTATCTTCGCTACATGATATCATAAAGAATGACACCAATCCCGCAAGTAACCATATTTTAAATATATTTCTCATAATCAACAAATTTAAAATTATTCACGTTCTCCAAGATCGATCTCCAGATCAGGCATCGGGAGTTTATAAACAGCATTTGCAGTTGCGATATTCTTCGTTCCCTGTCTCTTATGGTAGAAAAATAACTGTCCTTCTCCTAAAAATTCCCTCTCGTACTCTTTCTGTATTTCCTGTTGAATCGCATCAGGATTCAGGTCAGTAAGAGGCTCTGTCAATCCACGCATTTTACGCACCAAATTCAATTTATCCAATGCTCCTTGAGGATCAGACATCTTCATCGACTCTGCCACGATATAATACATCTCTGAAATCCGAATCACTGGCATTCTATCCCTCTTCGGTAAAACAACCCCATCTACCGTTTTCTTATCGCTTTGCCAGAATTTTGAAAACACATTTACCAACCCATTCTCATTATCAAACCACTTCAAACGATAATCAGCCACATCATACAAATAATTCGAACCACCCGTGATTGCCTGCCGAGGAAGCATCGGTGACGTCGTCTCTTTAAAATATCCTTTGATATTTTCGTCCAATTTGATCGTATTCAAGGCAAAAAGATGCTCGGTAGAAAAAGTACGATCTTTCAATGTTACATCACTAGGATTTATATCATTCTTTTTCACCCAAGGAAAAATATTTTTACTTTCCTGCGCACCAATCACGATCAAAGCTGCCTCTGCCGCTTTATCCATTTGTTTTGCATAAGCTAATACCCTGGCTTTCAAACCTTGCACAGCATAATAATTCAAGTGGAAATTCCGATTGGCTAAATAACCGTTATCCTCACCAGAGACATCCTGCCCCGTATAAATGGGATCTTTCTCCAATAAATCAAGAGCATCTTTTACATCTCCCAGAATTAATTCCACCACGTCTGCCGGAGTATATTGTGGAGCAATCGCTGGTTTAGCTTCTTTCACATAAGGGATTGAAACCTCTGCAGCCTCAGAAAAATCAGCTTCCGCATATAACCGTAAAAGATCAAAATGAATAAAAGCTCTTAAAGCCAAAGCCTCTCCGCGAATAATTTCATAATTATTCCCTTTCAACACATCCCGTTTTTTATCCGTGTACTCAATCAATGTATTCACATTAGCAATCGTCTTATACATTTCTCCCCACACTTTCTCCACAATTGCTTTTGACACCGTCTCATCATATCTATATCGCAAGAAAAAAGAATATGCCGAGCTGGTTTGATCCAAGGTTCCTCCCTTTTCCCATTCTTGTCCTAAAACACCTACCATTCCGAAGGTTAACTCTCTACCGTACAACTCGGGCTGACTCAGAGAAATATAAGTACCTGCCAAAGCAGACTTAAATCCTTCTTCTGTACTAAACATACGTTCAGCTTCTTCTTCCGTCTTAGGTTTCACATCTAACCAGCTCTCACAGGAAGTTGTAACAAACAAAACCAGAAGAACCCAAACGGATAACTTTATTCTATGTACTATATTCTTCATAATTTCCTTTTTTATCATTCAAAAATCTAAAACGTTGCCTGTAAAGTAAATGAATACGTTCTAGCATACGGATACTCAGTACCTCGTTCCGTTTTCACCGTTGATAATCTGAACAAATCATTCGCATAGAATTGCAATTTTAACCGTTCAATTGCTCCCCCCTTCATGAAACCGCAATTGCGGAAATCATATCCTATATTTAACGATGTCATCTGCAATTCATTTAAATCTTGAACAAAACGAGATGTCGGTCGGGTAAAGGGTTCACTACTATTAAAGGCTTTATATTTAGCCGCAACTCCCGGAGTTGTCCAACGATCCGTGTACATTCTACGATCCACATTATATTGTATATCGGCATTCTCCACTTTATTTACCAAAGTCTGGTTATAATATTGTCCACCCAATCTGTAATAAAACGACGTGTTCACAGAAAAGCCTTTATATTCAAAATTAAAACCGAAAGTTCCGGAAACCTTGGGTAAATCATCACCGACAACCACTTGATCTTTCGGATCCCATTTATAAACCATCTTACCGTCCGCTGATAAAAAGATTTCATCACCATTCATTGGATCTATTCCCAATGATCTCACCGCCCATATTGCATTCATAGATTGCCCTTCCGCATAACGGGTTGAAGGCTTGGTCACACCCTTTCCATTTTCGTGATCCGGTATATTACTCTCTATCTTCTCCTCATCCCGAGTATTATTTAATGTATTCAATGCATCTGAAATCTTGGTTATTTTGTTCTTATTATGCATAAGGGAGCCAAACACGCTTAAATACATTTCACGCTTCGTATCTCTTATCGCACGCAGATTAACTTTTGCCTCGATACCTCGATTTTGCGTCTCGCCTAAATTCTCCATATAACTATCAAAACCAGCTGAAGGAGGAAGTGAAACAGGAGTCAACAAATTTTCCGTGTTCTTTATGTAATAGTCAAAAGTAACATCCAACATATTCAACACCGAAAACTCTATACCAAAATTATTATCCTGAGTCTTTTGCCATTGTAATTCCGGATTCGCCAGACTAATCAAGTACGATCCCATAATATTATCATAGCTCTCGTTATAATACTTATAAGTGGCTATCGCTTGATAAGAATTAAAGTTCTGCGAACCGGAATACCCCGTTGAAGCTCTTAATCTCAATTTCTCCAAAAAACTGACTCCTTCGAAGAACCTTTCTTTATGAATATTCCAACCAATACCTGTAGACCAGAAACTTCCCCAACGTTTGTCTGCACCAAATAGAGAAGAAGCATTCGCCCGATAAGTTGCATCTAATAAATAGCGGTCATCATAAGAATAGTTAACAGAGGCCAAAACACTAGTCTCCCTCACGACTGATTCATCTCCATAAGGACTACCGGAAACATACTCTTTCGCATTCGTGATATAATCCATCTTGTTATTAGCAAATCCTTGAGCTTGGAAGTATACCATCTCACTCTTTTTTTGACTTATACTCCACTGGGCATTAGCAAATAACAAATGCTTACCAAACAATTTTGAATAATTCGCAGAAAGATCCACATTATAATCTAAACGCGTGCCATTACCTTTCGTGTACTTCCCTCTATTAAAATAATCCTCGCTATCAGGCGATATATCCCGGAAAGACGTATGATCACGCGGTAAAAACACCTCACTATCATTTTTGCTGCTAACTAACCCGAAACGTCCTTTTACCTTCATTCCTTCGAAAGCATCCCACTCTGCATAAAAATTATTCGTGACATCAGTATAAGATGTCGAGGTTTTCGTGTTTAATGAAGCATTTACCATCGGATTATATATAGGATGACTTCCCTGCATATTTGCGATCTGGTAATCTCCCATAACCTCCCTAATACTACCATCATCATTGTAAGCTCTCCAGTAAGGATTCAATTTTGCATACTCGGAGAATGCCCCATAAGGAGACTCGTCAGCCTTATTAAAAGTGACAGACAATTGATCTCTAAAAAGGAATTTACCGTAACGATATTGAAAATTAAAACCACCAGAAATCACTTCACGATCAGACCCCTTCATTACCCCGGCGACTTTATTATACGAAAAATCAATACTATACCGGATAATGTCATCCCCTCCTTCAAAATTCAACGAGTGTTTGTGTCCCACTCCCACACGTAAAGGTTTTTCCAACCAATATGTATCCACTCCCCGCAAGATTTCTTTGTAATACTCGTTATATTTCTCATCATATTGTTGTTGCACATTGGGACGTCCCGATTTATCCGTGTAAACACCTGCTCTTTTCTCGATCTCTAGTTTTTCTGCCGCATTTGCCAAATCATAACTCCCTAAATCTGGAGCCTGAATACTAAGATTGCCCGAATAAGAAACTCTCATTTTTCCGGCTTCCGGGGTCACAGTCTCGATCACGACAACCCCGTTAGCACCTTTAGAACCATAAAGAGCCTTGGCTGTTGCATCTTTCAATAAGGTGATCGAAGCCACCCGGTTCATATCCATATCCATTACTTTCTCTATCGACTGCTCGAATCCGTCAACAATGAAAAGCGGTTGATTCGGGTTTGTCTGGTATTTATCTTTCATATCTGAAAAATTAGACGCTCCACGCATCTGAATATCCGGAACCTTATTCGGATCAGAACCGAATTCATTATTCTCCAATACTTGGAAAGAAGGATCGATATTTTTCAGTGATTGCAACACGTTCTGGTTACCAACCTTTTGCAAATCCTCCTTTTTAATCGTCGTCACGGCACCGGTATAGCTATCCGCTTTACGGGTAAAAATACCTGTCACGACAACCTCGGCCATTTCTGTTACATCAGGATCCAAGGTCACATCCAAAGTCGATTCTCCATTATATACCACCTCCTTGGTCTCCATCCCCACGAAAGAAAATACCAATACCATATCCTTCGCCAAAGGAACCGTGAATCGATATTTTCCATCAATATCTGTTGCCCCTCCTAAAGAAGTTCCTTTAATTACAACGGACACTCCCGGTAAAGTCTGGCCATCTTTATCTCGCACAGTACCAGTTAATGTTACTTGTTGTGCTTTTTCAATTTTTGCAGCAGCTTTACGAATAACAACCACGTTATTCGTCAGCTCGTATTCCAAGCCTGTCCCTTCCAAGCATTTCTTCATTGCCTCATCTACCGTGACATTTTTAATCTGGACATCCTTTCTCGGAACATTCTTCAAATCGTCGTTACTAAACATGAAACTCAAATTCGTCTGTCGTTTAATCTCGTTAAACACCTCTGATAAAGAAGCATTCTTCATGTCAATCGTAACCCGATTCGTGTTCTGTTGAGCAAATGAAAACGATACCGTCACCAGCACAACATTCACAAATAATAGTAGCCGGCACAGCCAACGGGGAAAACCCCGCAAACTCTCATGATGTTTTTTCATAAAAATAATTTGTTTGATTTTACATTCGTCTGTTATCTATCCTTAGTCTCAATTCTATTTGCGGTAGAAATGAGTTCCCTTTTTTTTCTTGTTCTAATTATTTTCCATAACTTTGTATTGATTTTACATTTGTCTGTTATCAGGCATTTAAGAGAGTGGTATTTGCGGTACTACTCTCTTTATTTTAAGATCACATTATTCCCATTTACCTCAAAAGAGACTCTTCGAATCTTCTCCATCAGGTCAAATATCTCCGAAACCTCCTTGTATTTCACAATATCCATCGAGAAACGCAATTCTTTGAGTTCCGAACTTGCGTAAAACACGTTGAAATCATACCACCTTTGCAACTCGTTCATGATATCCTCCAAACGAGCGTCCGTGAACACGATCCGCCCCACTTTCCAAGCGACAAATTCATCCGTATTCACCTTCGTAACCGCTATATTTCCAGTATTATCAACTTTCGCTTGTTCTCCCGGCACAATACGATGCACGTTATTTTCACTCTTCACCTCAACTCTACCCTTCACCAAAGTCGTCAAGAACTCTTTCTCGCCAGAGTATGCCCTTACTCCAAACTCTGTTCCTAACACCGAGACATCAGCCCTATCCGTTCTCACAATAAACCGACGCTTGTTCTCGTGCTTAACACTGAAATAAGCTTCGCCTTTTAACCAAACCAGTCTCTCTTCTGATCCGAAATGAACGGGCATTCGCAATTCCGACTCAGAATTCAAATAAACCACGGTTCCGTCTTCTAATCGAACAATATATTCTCCACCTCTCGGAATCTCAATAACCGTGTAACTATTTTCCGCTACAACCACGTCGTTATTTTTCATGAAATTCAACGTATCCTGCTGATTAATCATCGTGGACAACCCGTCATTCACACATACCGTAGTGTCACCGAAAAGTGCAACCCGCTCTCCCGTTGATAATGTAACCACTGCTTTAGATCCTCCCACCTTTATCTCTTGATGTGCTAAAGGTAATCCTGACCGTTTCTCCACAGAACCCATCATATACCAAATAAACCCTCCTAACATTAAAGGGAAAATAATCGCCGCCGCAACACGATACACCTGCAAACGAATCTTACGAGACCTCACTTCCACCGTTTTTCTCTTTATTTGTTTCCATCCCGCATCCCGCAATAGCCGATTATGATCTCCCACCGCCTTCTTTAAATACATCTCCGAATGCAAACTCTCGAAAAAATTCCTGTTTTGTTCAGAAGCATTCAACCACCCATCCAACTCACACCGCTCCCCTTCAGAAATCTCTTTCAAAAGTGCTTTCATTATTAATTTTTCTATTCTCTTACTATCCATATTCATGCTATCAGATGTATCTTATTTCCTATTTGAAAATCCATTTTTAATTATTTCTATATTAAGAACTCCAAAATGCATGAAAGGTAGTATTCCGAATCTGATTTTTTTCAATAAAAATCATGTTATGATAAAAATCAAGACAAAATTACAACTAGGATCATAAAAATCAATCACTTAAATCTTTAAATATACATATATTGCGTGAAAAAAAATCAGATCGCCAAGGCATACGGCCCGACACCCACTCTTCCGCTCATAATCAACCACATCATACTCTCTACCAGATAACAGTACCGGTTTCCTCACAGTAAATCAGCGCTCTCCCATGAAATTTTGTTACCAAAATTTCATCAAAAAGTTTTCAAAATTGCACAAAAGTCTCTTGGCAAATAGTCTATCCATAATAAATACAACGCACAAATAATTAAACTCCACAGAATATGGCAGAAAGTAGCAAATCCTTCAACCGTCCTCTTAAATAATTATTTGCGTTCGTCTTGTGCTTTTTAATTGTAGTGATTGCGATATGCAATTCTTCCGCAATTTCCTTGTGGCTCTTACCTTCCAGACTTTTCATATAAACATTCCTGCAAGCATCCGGGAGTTCCTCGAAAATATCATTTATCAAAGCGTAAATCTCAGCCTCGATCATCTGGTGTACGAACGATTCCTCTGTCTCTTCCACCTCGAAACCCTCCATACGTTTCTCTTTCCTTTGGGTATCCCGAATATAAGTCAGGCAATGATTCCGAACAACCCGGTACAGATAAGTCTTCAATTGCATCTCGTTCTCGAACCGATCCCCCTTCTCCCACAATTTGACAAAAACATCCTGCAACAGATCACAAGCCACCTCCTCATCCTTCACGTAACGCATGGCGAAATACTTCAAAGCGGTAAAATACTCTTCGTACACCTCTTTAAACTTCTTTCTCTCTGATAAACAGATCAAGCCAACCTCAATTTCATTCAACATCTATCTTGCATTACGTTTTGACGAACACAAATATAATCACATTAAAAGTAAAAAAGCGAATAGAAATCAATTTATAATTGCGAACAAAAAAAATATCCCGAGAACAATTACTATTCCCGGGATCAATATATTATTCTGAAATCTTTATCAGACTAAGAGGCAACCTCTCCTTTAATAATCTCGATAATCTTCTCGTTATTAATAATAATCATACCATGCTTATCACTCGTGATACCCGGCTCCAACTTGTAAGTATATGTTGGCAACTTACCTTTCATCACGGTCGGAAGATACTCGAACGTCACGTTATCACAACGTTTCCCGAGTTCCTGTCCCACCTCGATAATGTGGGTAGAAACCATAAACGCGCAATTCTTTCTCTCGGCAATCGCCTCCGTGACAGCCAGTGTCGCGTCGAAAGCATCTTTCACGTTCGTACCGCGGAACAACTCGTCAAACACCACGATCAGGTGTTGCGTTTGCCGAACTTGTTGTGCCACCTTCTTCACCCGCAAAACCTCGGCATAAAAATGGCTATATCCCATACTTAAGTTATCCGGTAAGTTAATCGTCGTGAACATCCCGTTTTGAACTGAAAATTCCATTTCCTTTGCGGGGACAGGGAATCCCACGTGAGCCAAGAAAACCGTGATGCCAAAACTCTTCATGAAAGTCGACTTCCCGGCCATGTTCGCTCCCGTCAAGAAAATCACGTTACTATTCTCGTCCACCGTGATCGTGTTACCGACAGGGTTCGTGAGGAAAGGATGAAACGCCCCTTTCATAACCAACGTGTTCTTGTCATTCGGGTGAGCTTTCGCGAAAACAAAACCACGTTCTTTCGCCACGTTGGCCACCGCCATGTAAACATCCAGCAAATAAACGTAATACAAAATTTTCATCAGCTTATCCCGTTCCTCGAAACGCAACACCCGGTCGTAAACTACCGCCTGCTCGTAACCCAGTTTCTTCTTTCCCTTCTCGGAAACATACCAGGACCACTTCTCGTTACCCAGTAACCCCCGTAAACTAGCCGTCAACTCCGCGATGGTCTTGTTACCGGCATCCGCCTTCGAATTCTTCAAGAAGGCATCCAGCGTGTTCAACAACTCTATACAACAAACAATCCCGTTGTGGATTTGGGTATACTCTGTATCCGTCCCAACGAGATTCTTGAATTTCCGTCCTAACGTGTTATCCTGCGTCATCAACTGTGTACGCCTGTCCGTGTTACCCAAGTAGAATTCCATCGTGTCAAAAATCTCTCCACGGAACGGGAATTCGGCCTCGATATCACGATAATAACGAATCACGTCACTTCTTTCGTTTATCTGGTCTGCATCCGATAGGGGATACAAGAACATCTCTTCAAGAATTTTCGCACCTCCTCGTGTACGGGTTCGGTTGAAAATATCATAAACAGATTTCGTCCGGTTATTACCGAAAATGGCCAGATCGTCCAACGTCTGTTTGTCTATTTTAAAGCTCATCCTATATGAATTAAAAATTGAAATTGAAAATTAAAAATGCACATCCTTACAAATATACATATTTTAATTCTCTTAACTCTCTAAATTATAGAATCTTTTTTAATACCATTACAATTTATGATCGGGTGATTTTGCGATCACCCGATCATAAACTTCAGTATCTTTTATCTTCCTTTTCTACGAATCCACAAGAAGATACCTATTCCCGCTAACAATAGAGGCAATATGATCATGAACGACCATTTAATCACCTTACTTCCGGTTTTTTCCACGTACACCTTATTATCCGGAAGTGCAGGACGTCTCACATCAATAGGCACTTCGTTATCCGACATCCAGAAGAAACTTCCGGTAATTAACGAGAAGTTTGCAGTCCGGACTCCTGGAACTCTTCGTCCGAATTCCCCGTTGCTGATACAATCCGCATCACCGGTCAAAATAATTTTCTGTTCCTTATTACCCACTTTTCTGGACAACGCAACCACGGTATTATAGATCTTCTCGACCTCACCGATAGCCGGGTTCAGACGCACGGTATCATCAATAAAATCTGTCGTTTCCAATTCATTCCAAACACCGATCGTGTCAGTTTTGAACATATTCGTCACCGTGTAACCCTTATCGGCAATTTGCTCCAATCCGGCGGTACTAGGTGTCGTGATAACCATACGACGACTACGCATTGCCCCAAAATCATAAGCAATACTATCAGCCTCTTTCGTCGGGTAGGAAAGAATCACGTCAGCTTGCAGGTTCGTGTCTCTCTTTACCAGCACACCTGTTGTCATCTCGTAACCGAACTTGGCAAACAAATTATTCATCACGTCTCTACGTTTTGGTTCTCCCAAGATGAACAAATTACCTCCCCGATCAATATACTGTTGTAAATTAGCCTCCTGCTCCGGAGTAAACCACTCCCGCATATCAGAAATCACGATAATATTAATATCCTCAGGCACTTGCTGATCCATCGTAACTTTTGCGACATCAAACCCTTGATTTTCCAAAGCGTAACGGAAACCCTTATCATTAGCAAACGCACTATAATCACGGTCTTTACCACCAGAATAACTACGTTCTCCGTGGCCTTCCACGAATCCGACCTTCGGGAGATCCATCACCATCCGTTTGAAAGCGGCTGAAATCTCTTTTTCACTCGGGAAACGTTGCATATCATTGTATATTCTCAACCATGCTTTTTCACCATTTTCACGAACAATCTGACGCACGAACGTGTTATTTTCTCCCGACAAATCAATAATTTTTCGAATTTCCTCCGGAGCCATAAACTTGTTGGAATCCAAACCGTAGATCTTACAAACCTCCACCATTTTCTCGCGAAGTGTTGCGTTCGGGAATCTTCTGTCCAGCATGGGGTTCGCCGTGGTATCATAATAGTACACGTATTTCAACTTCATATCCGGTTTGAAACGTAAATATTGCTCGAAACGCTCCATATCCGGTTTCAGGAAATAAGGAGCAGCATACCAAGATGCACCCGGATCAAGAGCATTAATGTAAGTAGTTATTGTCATACCACCATCCAACTTCGCCACGATATCCTGGCTATTCGGGGTCAACGTGTTCATTTTCGTTGACGTCGCATCATGGTAAAGTTTCATCTGCGGAAGTGCAGACAAATATCCCAAGAAACAAGCTAAGAAAATAACACCGATATTTCTTCCTAAAGTAATCACGAAGCGAATTTTCTGACGAACCGAGTTCAAACGAATAATCGTTAATGCCAAGAAAAGGCAAACCACGATAACGAAATAAAGAACATCCTCGCTACAAATCAAACCGGCAATAAACTTTCCGCTTCGCCCGGGCATGGACAACCAGTAAGTCACGTCACGAATAAAATCGTAATCCTGCCACCATCCACCAATCATGCTTAATACCATTAACACGGCAAACGTACCGATAGCTGCCACGATTTGATAAGAAGTCAGACTGGACATGAAAATACCGATAGCCGCGTAAGCACAGATCAACAAGTATAATCCCAACAACCCCGTTAAAACCATGGATAATTCAAAATCCTTAACGACTGCCCAGCTACAAAGCGTGATCAAGAATAAAATACCAATCATGATAAGACCGTAAATCATCATGGAGAAGAATTTTCCCACGATAATCTGGGTATTCGTAATCGGAGAAGAATACAACAAACGAATAGACCCGCTACTCAACTCCTTACTTACCAAACTCATGGTCAACAGAGGAATATAGAAATACAGGTAATTCTGCATCGTGGTGAAAACTCCCCCCCATCTGCTGGCAAAGATACTAATCGTGGAACCTTGAATATCATATCCCATTTCTTGAGAACTCACAAGCCCGGCCAATTGGTCGGCAAAAAGCATTCCCGATTGTACTCCAAATACAACTAAAATTAGCCACGCCACAGGAGAATAGAACAACATCTGCAATTCCGTCCTCGCTATATTATATATCATTTTAAACATAACCCGATTTTTTAATGTGCTTTCTTAGATAATTCTGCGAATATATTATCGAGGGAACTCTTCTCCACCCGAACCTCAGACAAACGCCAATCGTTAGCGGCGCTTAGTTTCACGATCTGGTCAATAACCTCCTGTGCTTCTGTGAAACGAATACGGAAATTCCGGTTTCCTAACTCTTCCACACCAAGAACGCCCTCGATCTTTGCCAACTCGTCGGCAACGGGGGGATCTATCATTGAAACATAGAGAGAATTCGGGATAATATAATTATCAAATTCATCCACCGTTCCCATAAACACGAGCTTACCTTCCTCGATCATCAAAATATGATCACAAACGGCTTGAACCTCAGTCAAAATATGAGTGGAAAGAATCACTGTACGATCCTTGGCAATATCACGGATCAAGTGACGGATCTCCATAATCTGGTTCGGGTCCAACCCGTTTGTCGGCTCGTCAAAGATAACCAGATCAGGTTTATGAACGATAGCCTGTGCGATACCAACCCGTTGCTGATAACCACCGGATAAATTCTTGATCAAACGTTTACGGAAATGAGTTATACCACATTTTGCCAGCACCTCATCCACCGCCGGGATAATATCCTTATCAGCTACCCAACGCAATCTTGCACAATGAATCAAATACTCTTCCACCGTCAAATCACCATACAAAGGTGGTTTCTGCGGTAAAAAACCGATATGACGTTTCGCATCAACCGGTCTCTTACGGGCATCAATGCCCTTGATAAAAACCTGCCCTTCGGTTTGCTTGATAACTCCACTAATAATATTCATCGTGGTTGACTTTCCGGCCCCGTTAGACCCTAGCAACCCGTATATTCCCCTCCGGGGAATCTCGAAACTAATGTCTCTTACGGCCCATTGAATGCTGTAACGATGTGACAAATGTTCGACTTTTACAATTGGCTCTTCCATAAACTTGTTATTAAAATTAATATTGTCTACAACAACAGGTATAAACTTTATAAAAAGACGTTCCAAAAACAATTTAGTGTTATTCAAAAATCAACTTTATGAAATCTTTAAGATATTCAAATTCATCAACAAGTTGTTTTACATCAAATTACATTAATCACCATTTTGTATTTTCAGAAGAAAATAACATTTTCAACTTTTACATCATCACTTCAAAAACAAATACACACCAAAAAATCAGGAACATTTTTTTATATTGTGTTTTGTCAAAAATAGTAAAATCCTAATAGGAGTAATATTAAAAAAATGACTTTAACTTTTTATTAATAACAACATTAAGAATCTTTTCACACATTGAAAATCATGTGGATAAAAAAACATTCCTCCCTTGTTGCAGTTTCAAGAGGAATCCCCTAACTTGCATCCCGGATTTTGAGTGAACATTAGGAATCAAACGGAAAAGATGAAAAAAACGAAATGGATTTGGATTTGGGCTGCCATAGGGCTTATATTAGGTATTATTATTTTTTGGCCCAGCAACAGAGGAAACAAGGAGGCGATATTAGAAGCCAGTGCGGTAGAGGAAGTTGTTGACACGACCGAACAACAACAAATTCATTACAAATACGGTATCCCTGATGAAAACTTTATTATAGAAGAGGGTACCGTGGGGAAAAATGAGAATCTCTCTCTAATCCTTTCCAAATACAAGGTATCACCAGCCAAGATCCATGAAATCTCCCAACGCTGCAAGGACGTCTTTGACGTACGAAGTATCAGAAGAGGTCAAAACTACACTCTTTTCTTGGCACAAGACAGTCTTCGCACCCCGGAATTTTTCATTTACGAAAAAAATGCCTTGGAATACGTCGTCATAGATTTCAAGGAAACCGCAGATGTTTACGTGGGTAAAAAAGACATCGTGACCAAAGAAAAGACAGTTAATATAATTATAAACTCCAATCTATGGAATGCCATGGTTGATGCCCAGACAGACCCCATGCTCGCTGTCACGCTATCCGATATCTACGCGTGGAGCATCGACTTCTACGGCATAGCCAAAGGTGATTCCGTACGTGTCCTTTACGAACAATCATACGTGGAAGACAAACCTTTGCAGGACTTCAACGTGAAAGCTGCCATTTTCACCAATTCCGGTAAAGACTTCTATGCCATTCCTTTTGAACAAAACGAAAAATTGGCCTATTTTGATGAAGAAGGAAACAGCCTGCAAAAAACCTTTTTAAAAGCTCCCTTAAAATACTCCCGTATTTCTTCGGGATTCTCCAATAACCGGTTCCATCCTGTACTAAAAAGATACAGGGCACATCATGGCGTAGACTATGCAGCCCCGACAGGCACAGAAGTACATACCATCGGGGACGGCGTTGTCGTGAAAAAAGCCTTTCAAGCCAACGGTGGTGGAAACTACGTAACCATCAAACACAACAGCGTCTATACCACAACCTACATGCACCTTTCCAAATTTGCCAAAGGTATCCAACCGGGCAAACGGGTGAAACAAGGTGATGTTATCGGCTATGTCGGTAGTACAGGATTGGCAACAGGCCCTCATTTGGATTTCCGGGTATATAAAAATGGAACTCCCATCAATCCGTTAAAAATGAGTTCACCTCCCAAAGAACCGATCTCACCGGAAAATATGCCTCGTTTCATTCAAACGAGAGACTCGCTCGTGAAGATCTTAAAACAAACCCTATAATTCTAGATTTTAAATTTTAGATTTTAAATTGAGGAACTCACTAAATTTATGATTCCATAGTTCAGTGACCTCACCTACGATTTCTTAACCACGAAATCATTAAATTTTTCAATCTAAAATTTAAAATCTAAAATTAATAAAGTTTTTCCCCCGTTACTTTATAATACCGCCATTTTCCGGTCTGTCGCCCGTTCTTGTAACGTCCTTCACAGAACAAATGCCCGGTATTATAATAAAACTTTGCCGTGCCGTGTCGTACACCTTTCCGATATACGATCTCCGTACGAAGTGTCCCGTCCGGAAAAAACTCCTTATAGCCCGCAATCACCCCGTTCTTATAAGTCACCTGAGCCAACAAATCCCCGTTCTCGTAAAAAAACGGAGCAACCCCGTCTATCTTTCCGTCGCCATACGGAAATTGTCCGAGCAACTTTCCCGCGACATTAAACACGCACCACACGCCATCCGGCTCTCCATCCTTCAGAGCCCCTTTGAAAATGGCCTGTTCTGACTTGTACTCGTAATACTCTTGATTACTCACCGCAATACTATCGGGAATCACGGGATAATAAAAACCTGCCTCGATCTTGTTTACCTGATTCTCAAATTGACGATTTAACTCTCGCATTTTGTACTCCTCGGGAGCCTTATCATTATAATTCGCTATAATCTGAGTCTCAAAAATTCCTCCCTCCTTGGATAACGAGAAACCGATCGTTTCAAAACTCAGAAATGCCCCTCTGTTCTTCTCCAGACTCTCTTGGGAACCCGCCTTGAAAGAATCATATAAATACTCGTATGTATTGGGCGTCTGCACGTAACCGAACACGTTCTTCCGACTTCCCAACTGCCCTTTTAAACGCGTATGCTTCTCGTCATTCTCCAATGTGTTTCCCAGCACGTACTCTTTAATCATCTCGGCGAGTGTGGCAGGGGAATTACTAAAAAAGACATAATAACCCAAAAA
>OLGH01001918.1_pt1 | contig 18056 bp, 13 predicted proteins | sample 1604851 | NCBI WGS metagenome assembly OLGH01 (sample SAMEA3888894, study PRJEB22519) | human gut metagenome | biome: human gut; feature: human-associated habitat; material: faeces | place: Denmark | collected 2010 | reverse complement strand
CATAGCCGTGCTCCACATCGATGCCCAGCTGGGAAGCGGGCAGGTCACGGATATGACCCCAACAACGCCAGAACGGACTACTCGTCCCTGCTGGCAGCGCCCGTTGTGGGCAACATCATCAGCGAGATCGCACCTTACCTTGGCATTGCCGCCGACGGCGAGGATCGCAGCCAGACTGTGGTCACTGTGCCGAATCTGGTGGGCACCGAGTGGAGCAGTGCGCAGGTGCAGCTGAACATCAAGGGCCTCAGGCATCAGCTGGCCGAAAGCACCACCAGTCAGGCGGCAGCAGCTGTCACCTACCAGTATCCGCACGCGGGTGCAAAGGTGGCCTACGGCACCACCGTGTACCTGTATACCGATACCTATGAGGGCAGCCATACCGATGTGCCGGATGTGACCGGCAAGAGCGCGGACTTTGCCCGCCAGATGCTGTCTGCCGCCGGATTGAACTGTGTGGTGGAGGGCAATGCGAACGGCACCGTGCAGGCCCAGAGTGCAGACCCCGGTTCCAGTGTGCAGCGCGGCACCGTCGTGACCATTACCTGTGGATAAGAGAGAGTATCCTGTGATCCTGAATAAACAGAGAGGGGACATGAACAATGGAAAAAATTTCTGCAAGCAAGCTTCTGGCAGGGCTGGTGCCCGCAGACTTCATCCGGGAAGAGGTGCAGGTGGAACTGGTGACCACCGACAGCCGCGAGGTGCGGCCCGGCTGCATTTTTGTAGCGTTCCCGGGTGAAAAATTTGACGGCCACGATTTTGCGGCCAAAGCACTGGAGAACGGTGCTGTTTATGTGGTGGTGAACCACCCGGTGGAGGGCGTGCCTGCGGAAAAGGCCATCCTCTGCCCGGACAGCTACCACGCCATGATGGTGATGGGTGCGAACTACCGCAGCCAGTATCACCCCAAGATGGTGGGTGTGACCGGCAGCGTGGGCAAGACCACCACCAAGCAGATGACCTACGCCGCCCTTGCAGGCTTTGGCGAGACCATCAAGACCGAGGGCAACCAGAACAATGAACTGGGCATGCCCCGCACCCTGATGCGCATCGGCGCTTCCACCGAATACGCTGTGATCGAGATGGGCATGAGCCACGCCGGCGAGATCGACCGTCTGGCCCGCGCTGCCCGCCCGGATGTGGGCATCATCACCTGCATCGGCGTGTCCCACATCGGCAATCTGGGCAGTCAGGAGAACATCTGCAAGGCGAAGCTGGAAATCTGCGCCGGCCTTGCCGAGGGTTCGCCCCTCGTGCTCAACGGCGACGACCCCTTCCTGCGCAAGGCCGCGCTGCCCGCCCATGTCCGGCCCGTGTGGTTCAGCCTCGGCAACGAGAACGCCGACGTTTGCGCCCTCGATGTCCGGCAGGAGGGCGATGGCATGGCCTTCACCCTCTGCGACAAGGCCGCAGGCCGCTATGCAGTGACCATCCCGGCCATGGGCCGTCACAATGTGGCGAACGCGCTGGCTGCTTACGCCGCCGCCACCCGTCTGGGCCTCGCGCCCGAGGGCGTCATCGCGGGTCTGGCCGATTTCGAGCAGACCGGTATGCGCCAGAAGGTCGTCCACGCAGGCAGCATGGACGTCATCGAGGACTGCTACAACGCCAACCCCGACAGCATGAAGGCCGCGCTGGCGATGTTCAAAGAGTACCCCTGCAAGCGCCGCTTCGCTCTGCTGGGCGATATGCTGGAACTGGGCGGGATGAGCGCGCCCGCTCATGAAGAGCTGGGCCGTCAGGCCGCAGAGGCCGGGCTGACCGCCCTTGTCACCTACGGCCCCGAGGCCGCACGGACGGCAAAGGCTGCAAAGGACGCGGGCCTCGCCGACGTTGTCCACGCCGAGGATTACCAGCAGGCTGCAGACGCTCTGCTGGCCCGGATGGCCCCAGGCGACGCTCTGCTGGTGAAGGCCAGCCGGGGCATGGCACTGGAAAAGGCGCTGGCCCTGTTTTATCCCGTCTGCGCAAAGTAAAATACTTGGAGTATCGTTATTATGATTCGTTTTGCCTTGATCGTCGCCTCAACGCTGGGGTTCGTCCTCACGGCGGCGCTCGGGAATTTGATGACGCCGCTGCTGCGGGCGTTCCGCGTCCAGCAGGAGGAAAATGAGCCGCCCACGATGGGCGGGCTCTGCCTGATGGTGGGGACGCTGGCGGCGGTAGGCGTCGGCTGGACAGCGGCCTGTGTCGCCCAGCCGGAGCTGCTGGGGACCGAGAGCCTGCTGACCACCCGGCTGCTCATCGCCCTGTTCGGGGCGCTCTGCTTCGGGGCCGTGGGCCTCGCGGACGATGTGGTCCGGCTGCGGCATCGGTCGCCGCTGGGGCTGCGCCGCCCGGTGCGGCTGGCACTGGAAGCGGCCTCCGGCACGCTGGTGCTGGCTCTGCTGGGGCTGAACCACTGCCTGCCCGACGGGCTGGCCCTGCCGGGCGTCGGCTACTGCACCCTCGGGCCGCTGGCCCCGGTGGTCTGGCTGGCGATTTTAGTGGCGCTGGCCGAGAGCGCCCGCACCGCTGACGGCATGGACGGCACGGTCTGCGGCTGCGCCTTCATCGCCATGCTGGGTCTCATGACGGCTATGACCCTTCTGGGCTGGTTCCCGCTGGGCGTCCTCCCGGCGGCGCTGGCCGGGGCATTGATGGCCTTCCTGCTCTGGAATTTCTACCCCGCAAAGCTCCGCCCCGGTGCAGTGGGATGCCAGTTTTTAGCCGGTGCGCTGGGCTGTGTGCCGCTGAGCGTCGGCTGGCCCGGGCTGACGCTCCCGCTGGCCCTGCCCTACTGGCTGGAAGGCGGCATGGTGGCTCTGCAGATCATCGTCTGGAAAGCCTCCGGCGGGCGGCGGCAGCTGTTCGGCACCGCGCCGCTCCACCGCTGGCTGGAAAAGCGGGGCTTTGACCCGGTGAATATCTTTTATATTTTTGGAGTCCTGGCAATGCTGGGCCTTGCGCTGACCTTGCAGGCGGCGCGGGCCAGCTGAGCCGGGACCCGATAAGGAGGGAATGCGGATGGCGACCATCCGGAGAAAAAAGTCTGAGTCCTTTGCCATCTTGTCGAGCCCCGGCCCCTGGCCGCAGGTGCTCATCAACTGGCTGGCGACGCTGGCAGTCATCATCGTGTTCGGACTCATCATGCTGTTCAGTGCCAGCTACACCACGGGCTACCTGCGGATGGGCGACAGCTTTTACTACATCAAGTCGCAGGTGTTCTGCCTGGGTCTGGGTCTCGCGGTCATGCTGCTCTTCTCCCGCATCGACCACCGCTTTCTGCGCAGGATGGTCGGGCCGGGCTATGTCGTCTGCATCGTGATGCTCATCGCAGTGCTGTTCAGTGCGCCCCTCAACGGCTGCCGCCGCTGGCTGCGCATCGGCTTTACCATTCAGGTATCGGAGATCGCAAAGTTTGAGATGATACTGCTCACGGCCCATCTGGCCGCGAAAGCGCCCCATCTGGAAAAGCTGGACCCCGCCTCCGGGCGGCGCGTCCCGGCAGGCCAGTGGCTCTATCAGCGCATCGTGCGGGAACTCATCGTCCCGCTGCTGCCCCTCATCCCGGTGGTCATCCTGCTCATGCTTGAGCCCCATATGTCCGGCATCGTCCTGACGACGGCCATCTGCGGCACCATCCTGCTGCTGGGCGGCAGCGGCGGCATCATCACCTGGGCGGGCGGCGCGTCCGCTGTGCTGCTGCTCCGCACCGTGCTGGAGCACATCGACTCCATCCCGTACTTACAGAGCCGTCTGGACGGCTGGACCCACGACCTGAGCAAGATGACCGACCAGACCCTGCAGAGCCTCTACGCCATCGGCTCCGGCGGTGTCACCGGCCTCGGCCTCGGCAACAGCATCGAAAAACAGCTCTGGCTCCCCGAGAGCACCAACGACTTCATCTTCAGCGTCGTGTGCGAGGAGCTGGGCTTCGTGGGTGCCGTCATCGTCATCCTGCTCTTCGTGCTCTTCCTCGTGCAGGGGCTGTGGCTGGCCTTCCACGCCGAGAACCGCTACTGCACACTGGTGGGCATCGGCATCATGGCCCAAATTGCGTGGCAGGTGTTCTGCAACATCGCGGTCGTCACCAACACCCTGCCCAACACCGGCATCTCGCTGCCCTTCTTCTCCTCCGGCGGCACCAGCCTCATCCTGCTGCTGGCCGAGATGGGCGTGATGATAAACATCGGCCGGGGCGGCGAGCGCGCCCGCCTCGAGCGGGAGAATCTCCGCGCCCTGCGGGAACAGCGGGAAAAAGAAAAGTCCAATAACACCATCCGGCTCGACCCCAACATGGGATACTGAGCATATCCAAATAAGGAGGAAATCACCATGCGTGTACTGATCGCAGCCGGCGGAACTGCCGGACATATCAACCCGGCTCTGGCCATTGCGGGAGCTATCAAAAAGGCCGACCCATCCGCCGAGATACACTTTGCAGGCCGGAAAGAGGGCATGGAATACCGCCTTGTGACCCAGGCAGGCTACCCCTTCCACCACATCGAGATCACCGGTTTCCAGCGCAGGCTCTCCCTGAACAACATCAAGCGGAACATCATCACCCTCTGGAACCTGGCTCTCTCCGGCCCGAAAGCCCGGGCCATGATGAAGGAAGTGCAGCCCGACCTCGTCATCGGCTGCGGCGGCTACGTCTCCGGCCCGGTGGTGCGCTGCGCCGCCAAGAAGGGCATCAAGACCGCCATCCACGAGCAGAACGCTTTCCCCGGCGTGACCAACAAGCTGCTGGCCCCGGACGTGGACATCGTGTTCGCCGCCGTGCCTGCCGCTGTGGAAAAGCTGGGTGCGCCCGAAAAGACGCAGGTCGTGGGCAACCCGGTGCGGCCTGAAGTGTTCGAGAAGGCAGGGGAGCGGGACGCCATCCGCGCCCAGCTGGGTGCCGGTGACCGCACCGTCATCCTCTCCTTCGGCGGAAGCCTCGGCGCCCGCCGTGTCAACGAGGTGGTGGCCGACCTCTGCGCATGGGAGCAGAAAGAGCACAAGCCTGTGCTCCACATCCACGCCACTGGACAGTACGGCGTGGAGCTGTTTCAAAATCTCGAAAAGGAAAAAGGCTTTGCTCCCGGCGAGAGCCTCGTGGTGAAGGAATATATCAACAATATGCCCGAGCTGCTGGCCGCTGCCGATCTCGTCATCAGCCGTGCCGGTGCGCTGACGCTGGCCGAACTGGAAGCCGAGGGCCGCGCCGCCATCCTCATCCCCAGCCCCAATGTGGCGGAGAACCACCAGTATTACAACGCCATGGAGCTGCAGAAGGCCGGTGCCGCTGTGGTCATCGAGGAAAAGGATCTGACCGGCGAGAAGCTGGTCTCGACCGTCTCCGGCCTGCTGGCCGAGCCGGGCAAGCTGGCTGCCATGGGCAGGAACGCCCGCACCCTTTCGGTGGACGACAGCCTCGACCGCATCGCCGACGCCCTGATGAAACTGGTCAAGACGCCGTGATTGATTCGGCAGCACTCTTGTGATAAAATAATCAGACGGAAAGGAGGCGACGCCGCACCATGCAGCAGGATCGGAACAAGAGCCGACGCCCCAGCAGTTCAATCCAGCAGAACAGCGCCCAGCGGAAGGGAAAGCCCCGCAAAGCCTACGACTGGACGCAGGACCGGCGTCCCTCGAATCAGAACCGCCGCCGGACGCAGGGCTATCAGGAGCAGACGCTGGACTTCTCGGGCGGCAATGTGACGTTCGAAAACCACAGCTCGGGATATGCGGACAACAGCATCCAGTTTCCCCAGCAGACGGCGCGACGGCCCAATAACCAGAACCAGAGCCGCCGTCAGGGCCAGCAGAGAAGCCAGCGGTCCCGTCAGAACACGACCGCCTACCCCACAAATGGGAGCCGCCCCCGCAATGGCCAGCGGCCCCAGAACGTCCAGAGCGCCCGGAGGCCCCAGAGCGGCGGGCGCTACCGCCCCACGGAGGCGAACCTCCGCAGCCCGGCCCGGCGGGAGGGTAGAAAGAAGCGCCGCCTGACCCGAGCCGCTGTCCGCCGCCGCAGGGCCATCCGCCGCCTGACGGCGCTGGCGCTGCTGCTCTGCGTCATCGGGGTGGGCGTCTACCTCACCGTGACCATGCTCTTCAAGATAAACACCTTAGAAGTGGCGGTCGATGGAGAGGTGGTGCAGGAGGTGGGCGGCTATTCCAGCGCTGAGATCCTGCAGGCGCTGGGCGTCCACGCGGAAGAGAACATCTTCAGCTTCGACCCCGCCGAAAAGGCCGCTGCGCTGGAAAAGCAGTTCCCGCTGCTGGAAAATATCCGGGTGGAGCGGGATTACCCTAACACCGTAGTGGTGCGGACCAACGCGGCCACTGCCGTCTACGCCATGCAGACGTCCAGCGGCTGGCTGAGCCTTTCTGCGGGGCTGAAGATACTGGATAAGGATTCGGCCCAGCCGGACCTTATCATCCTCTGCGGCGGCGAGCCGGTATCCACGACGCCGGGTACACAGCTGGAATTTGAGACAGGACCGTCCGGCGCGTCTTCGGGCAGCGCGGCGTCTGACAGCGCCGCATCCAGCGAGGCCGGACCGCCCACGGATAAGCGGCTCGAGTCCCTGAACACTCTGCTGACCGCACTGGACAGCAGTGAGCTGGGGGCGGATGTCACCCGCATCGAGTTCGAGGACCCGGAGCAGATGGCGTTTTTGTATCAGGGCCGCATCAGCGTGCTTCTGGGTACCCTGAATGAGCTGGACTACAAACTCCGGCTGGCAAAGTATGTCCTGCTCAACGAGGACGGCAAGGGCTGCTCGCCCACCGACACCGGTATGCTGGATCTGAGCCACCTGAGCGCCTCTTCCAGCCGCAAATTCCGCTTTGCACAGGGTGAGCCGACCCTGCCCTCGGGCTGGACGGCCCCGGAAGAACCTGCCGCCCCGGCGGAGGCAGAAGCCGAGAACCAGCCGGAGGAAGCCTCCGGCACCGAACCCGATACTGAGGGCGCGGAAGCCGCGCCCGCCGAAGATCCTACTGCCGCAGCGGCAGAACAGCAATAAGGAGCATTTGAACGATGAAACTGGAACAACTGTTGGAGGGCGTGTCCTATACGCTGGTGCAGGGCAGCCTTGAACTTGACATCGAGGACATCATCTACGACAGCCGCAAGGCGGCCCCGGGCCGACTTTTCGTCTGCATCGTGGGTACCCAGCGGGACAGCCACGACTACGCCGCCCAGTGCGTGGCCGACGGCGTGACGGCGCTGGTGGTCCAGCACGACATCGACCTTTCCACCGTCCCCGGTGCTGCCGTGCTGAAGGTGGAGAGCAGCCGCTATGCGCTGGCACTCATGAGCGGCAACCTGTTCGGCAACCCCTCCCGCCGGATGACCATGATCGGTGTCACTGGTACGAAGGGCAAGACCACCACCACCCACATGATAAAGAGCGTGCTGGAAGCCGCAGGCCGCAAGGTGGGCATGATCGGCACCAACGGCATCTACTTCCTCGGCCACCATCAGGAGACGGCCAACACCACCCCTGAGAGCTATGAGCTGCAGAAGACTTTCCGGGAGTTTCTGGACGCCGGCTGCGATACGGCGCTGATGGAAGTGTCCAGTCAGGGCCTCATGATGGACCGCGTGGCGGGCATCCATTACGACATCGGCGTCTTCACGAACCTCTCTCCCGACCACATCGGCCCCGGCGAGCACAAGACCTTTGAAGAATACCGCAGCTGGAAGGGTCAGCTTTTCAAGCGCTGCACCACCGGCGTCGTGAACATCGACGACGAGAACACTGAGGCCCTGCTGGAAGGCCACACCTGCAAGCTGGTGACCTACGGCTGCAGCGAGAAGGCCGACTACCGCGCCGGTACTTACCAGCTGCTCCGCACCCACGACTTCCTCGGCGTCCAGTTCCATGTCTCCGGCAAGGACGATATGGACGTCAAGGTGAATATGCCCGGCGAGTTCAGCGTCTACAATGCGCTGGCCGCTCTCACTGTGGGCAAGGTGCTGGGCCTGCCCGATGAGGCCATCCACGAAGGTTTGAGCCGCTGTGTGGTCAAGGGCCGCGTGGAGCTGGTCCCCATCAGCAAGAAGTTCACCATCCTGCTGGACTACGCCCACAACGAAGTCTCCACCGAGAGCCTGCTCACGACTCTGCGGGCCTACGCCCCCCACCGCCTCGTGGTGGTGTTCGGCTGCGGCGGCAACCGCTCCAAGCTGCGCCGCTACGGCATGGGCGAAATTTGTGCCAAGATGGCCGATTTCTCCATCCTCACGGAGGACAACAACCGCTTTGAGAAGGTGGAAGACATCATCGCCGACATCCGCGTGGGCATGAACAAGGGCAACCCGGACGCAAAGTTCGTGGAGATCCCCGACCGCCTTGACGCCCTGCATTATGCTGTTGACCACGCACAGGAGGGCGACCTCATCGCCGTCATCGGCAAGGGCCATGAGACTTATCGTGACCGCGAGGGCGTCAAGACCCCCTTCCTCGAGCGGGAGCTGCTGGAAGAGTACGCCCAGCAGATCGGCCTTGAGTAATATCTGAACATAAAAATACCGGCTGTGTTTTAAGCACAGCCGGTATTTTTGTATCTGATGGGATTTAGTTCTTTTCTGCCAGAGCCTTCTGAGCCTTTTCCTCGGGGATGAGATTGGTCATGCTCTTGAGGCTGATGCCGATGGTGGAGAGGTTGTGCAGCATAGCAGAGGACGCAGGCTGGAGGATGCCCATTGCCCCCAGCGCGATGAGGGCAGAGTTGAAGGTCAGCACAAAGTGGTAGTTGGCGCTGACACGGCGCTGCAGGGAGTTGGCGATGGTCTTGAGGATGACCAGCTCCTCGAGGCTGTCGGCCTTGATGGTCACGTCTGCGATCTCGCGGGCGATGGCAGCGCCGGAGTTGATGGCGATGCCGACGTCAGCGGCAGAGAGGGCGGGGGAGTCGTTGATGCCGTCGCCGATCATCACGACGGTGTGGCCCTCGCTCTTGGCCTTCTGGACGAAAGCAGCCTTGTCCTCGGGCAGGACTTCGGCGAAGAACTGGTCCACACCCACCTGCTTTGCGATGGCGGCGGCGGTGCGCTCGCTGTCACCGGTCATCATGACGGTGTTGGTGATGCCGAGGCCGCGCAGAGCGCGCAGCACGCGGGAAGCTTCCGGACGCAGCGGGTCGGCGATGCAGATGACGCCGGCCAGACGGCCCGAAGCGGCCAGATAGAGGTGAGAATACTCCGGCTCGAGGTTATCGAACTTCTCGCGCTCGTCCTCGGGGATGGTGCAGTGCTCGTCCTCAAAGACGAAGTGGTGGCTGCCGATGACGACCCGCTCACCGCTGACGCGGCTGGCGATGCCGTGGGCCACGATATACTCCACCTCGGAGTGCATCTCTTCGTGGGAGATGCCGCGCTCTTTGGCCTCCCGGACGACGGCGTTGGCCATCGAGTGGGGGAAGTGCTCCTCGAGGCAGGCGGCCAGCTGCAAAACTTCGCTCTCGCTGCAGCCGGAGAAGGGGACGACCTTGACCACCTTGGGGGTAGCGCGGGTCAGGGTGCCGGTCTTGTCGAAGACGATGGTGTCGGCCTTGGACAGGGTCTCGAGGTACTTGCCGCCCTTGACGGTGATATGGCTTGCGCCGCACTCGCGGATGGCAGAAAGAACGGCCAGCGGCATGGAGAGCTTGAGGGCGCAAGAGAAATCGACCATCAGGCAGGAGATGGCGCGGGTGGCGTTCCGGGTCAGGGCGTAGGTGACGACGGTAGCACCGAGGCACCAGGGGACCAGACGATCAGCCAGAGCCAGCGCACGGTTCTCGGTGCTGGACTTCAGCTTCTCGGATTCCTCGATCATGGCCACGATCTTGTCGTAGCGGTTCGCGCCGCCCTCGGCCCTGGCGGTCAGGACGCATTCGCCCTCTTCCACCACAGTGCCGGCGTAGACGGTGGCGCCGATGGTCTTGCGCACCGGCATGGACTCGCCGGTCAGAGCGGACTGGTTGACCATGGCTTCGCCCTCGATGACGGTGCCGTCCAGCGGGATCATGTTGCCGGAGCGGACGACGATCTCGTCGCCGGGGTGGACCTTGGTCAGCGGCATGAGCACTTCGGTACCCTGTGCGCGGACCCAGACCTTATCGACATTCAGGGCCATGCTGCGGGCCAGGTCGTCGAGGCTCTTCTTGCGGGTCCACTCCTCCAGCAGGGAGCCGACGTTGAGCAGGAACATGACGGAGCCTGCGGTGGCGAAATCGCCCCGCAGGATGGAAACGCCGATGCTCAAAGCATCCAGCACCTCGACTTCCAGTTTGCGGCGCCACAGGCAGCACACACCCTTCCAGAGGAACTCGATGGAGCGGAATACGGTGTAGGCGGCGTTGAGCGGGGCGGGCAGGAACAGATTGCGCAGCACCCGGCCTGCCACGAGGTTATACATCTTTTCCTGATATTCCTGATTGATGCGGCGGCTGTCGGCGCTGGTGACCAGTGCGTCCAGCTCGGGGTCGTCGAAACGGTAGGTGCTCAGGGCGGCGACGGCATCCTTGCGGGTACCGGTGTAATACACCACCACATCGCCCGTCCGCTCGTAGACCTTGGCCTTGCTCACAGCGTCGTGGTGGTTCAGATAGGCTTCCAGCACATCGGCCCGGTGCAGGGTCATCCGCACATTGCAGACGTGTACCCGCAGACGGCCGCGGCTCTCATGAAGAATAGTACATTTCATATCAGAATATCCTCTGCGTATTGCAAAAAATAACCATAAAAAGAGCCGCCCGCAGGCGGCTCAGAGACTGCAAAATTACTCGTTGGTCTCGGTGGTCTCTGCCTCAGCAGCGTCCTCGATGACCTCAGCCTCAGCCTTGGCAGCGCGGGCCTCGTTGATGGCCTTTGCATCCTCGAGGATGTCACCGGCCTGCTCCTGGACCTTGCTGACGGTCTCCATGGTGGAGTCCTTCATGCGCAGAACAGCAGCGGTGGTCTGGGTGTAGACCTTCTTGGCGTCGCTGCTGGACAGCAGCTTGAAACCAGCGGAACCGAACAGGGTGCCGGCAGCGAACAGAGCAATCTTCTTAATATCGACCATAGTAGTATACCTTCCTTTTTATTCCCTCATGTACCCCAAAGGGCATGGGATAAGTGTTTCTGCCGTTATTATAACGCGGTTTTTGGAAATTTCAAGGGATTTTGATGATGTTTATATCTGCTAACATTTTACGATAAGTAGTTAGAAATGTCTATTTTTACGTGTTTTTTGGTACAAACTACAGTTTGTATTTTCAAACAAACTCCAAAGTGCCGAAGAAATATAACAAAGAGTCTTGCGCTGAGAGGTGCATTCATTGTACAATAAAAAAGTATGCGATAAAATCGACAGGGCCGGGACGTTCCGGCCTGTAAAAATAAGTGAGGCTGGATATGGAAAAGAAAGATATTCGTGTGCTGGCGCTCGACCTCGACGGCACCCTGACCAATGACCAGAAGGTCGTCACCCCCGCCACCCGCGCAGCGCTGGACGCAGCTGCCGCCAAGGGTGTGACCATCGTGCTGGCCTCGGGCCGTCCCACGGCAGGTATCATGCCGCTGGCAAAGGAGCTGGGACTGGATAAAAAGGGCGGCTGCATCCTCTCGTATAACGGCGGTGCCATCATCGACTGTGCCACCGGCGAGACGCTCTACCGCAAGCAGCTGGATGCAAAGTATGTGCCGCAGCTCTGTGCCTTCGCCAGGGAGCAGAGCGTGACCATCATTACCTATAATAAACAGGGGGTCGTTTCGGAGAACCCCGAGGACGAGTGGGCGCTGAAGGAGTGCTTTACCTGCAAGCTGCCCATGCAGAAGGTGGAGGACCTTGCCGCCTATGTGGATTATCCCATCTGCAAGATGCTCATCACCCTCGACCCCGCCCGCCGCGACGAGGTGCTGGAGGCAGGCCGGAAACAGTTTGCGGGCGAGATCGACCTCTACCCGTCCAGACCCTTCTTCATCGAGGCTGTGCCGCTGGGGGTCGCCAAGGACGTGAGCCTCGGCAGTCTGCTGGAAAGCAGGAGTCTGACCCGCGACAACCTTATGGCCTGCGGCGACGGCCTCAATGACCGCTCTATGATACGCTTTGCCGGCGTGGGTGTGGCCATGCAGAATGCAGAGCCCCCCGTCAAGGAGGCAGCGGACTATGTAACTGTCGCCGACAACAACCATGACGGCGTGGCTGAGGCCATTGAAAAGTTCATTTTTTGAAAGGATACCAGACACAAATGCCGCGCAACTTAGTTTTATTCGATTTGGAGTGGAACATCGGCTATCAGCCGTTTATCTTTAATTATCACGGCGTCCAGCAGACGCTCCGAGGGGAGATCATTGAAATTGGCGCCGTCAAGATCGACGAGGACGCCAACGTGCTGGATACCTTCTCCATCCACCTGCGTCCCCGCATCTTCCGCTGCCTGCAGCATCACATCGCCAAAGTCACTGGTCTGACGCAGGAGGACCTCGACAAGGGTGAACCCATCATCCAGGGCCTCCGCCGTTTTATGAAGTGGTGCGGCCCGGACGCCGAGTTCGCCGAGTGGGGCATGGATGACGTGCCGGTGCTCAAGCAGAACCTTTTCCTCTGCAATCTCGACGAGAGCCGCCCGACGGTCTGGTACGACCTGCAGCAGCTCTTTCTGCGGGAGTACCCCCGCAAGGAAGGCGAGGGGATGAAGCTGGAAAATGTCGTCACCCGGATGGGCATCCCGCTGGAACGCCCCTTCCACGACGCTTTGTCCGACACCCTCTATACCGCCGACCTCTGCCGTATGCTCGACCTGCGGGCCGGACTGGCCGCTTACCCCAGCGAGGAGGACACTCTGCGCCAGAGCCTTTGCCCCACGCCGGGCGACTACCGGGATTTCAGGGTCTTCCAAGGCTATCTGGAACAGTCTATGTGGAAGCTGGACCCCGTCATCGGCACGATGGCCTGCCCGGTCTGTGGCACGGCCCTGCAGCCGGATGACGTCTGGCTGAAAAAAGGGAGCAGCGGCTGGTACACGCTGTCCCAGTGTCCCGTCTGTAAGGGCCAGGGCGGCGAGGCAGGCCGGGGCGTGTTCCAGAAATACCGGATGTCGCGCCGGGACGGCCTGCACTGGGCCTTCGCCCGCTGCGTCCAGATGCCGGACGATGCAAGCCTGGTCCGCTGGAAAAAGCAGAAGGCCCAGTATCTGGAGCGTCAGCGCCTCAAGGCCGAACGGCAGGCCGCCGAAGCAGAGGCCGCCCGGCACATCTTCTGAGGCAGAAGAATAAAATATCGTGCAGGAAAGAACAACGCTGTTTCATATTGTAAGGAGAGACAGGAAGAAAAAGGCAAAAATGCTCAGATTTTGTTCATATCCCGGTCATAGATGCTGGATATACTAAGAAGGAACATCAGGCAGAAACGAAAGGGATGGTACGAGCACGATGGAAACGACGCTCATCGACTGGCTCCACCAGCTGGGTACGCTGGAATTCTGGGAGGCATTGTTAGAGGGCTTTGAAGGGCTGGGGCCGTTGGTCCCTATCCTGCTGGCGATGCTGGAATCCATTTTTCCGCCGCTGCCCCTCATCGCCATCGTGGCTCTCAATATCGCGGCCCACGGCGGATTTCTTGGCTTCGTCTACAGCTGGCTCGGTGTGGCCGCAGGCGGCACGGTGGTGTTTTTATTCTGGCGGCGGGTGGTCAAACGCTTTTTCTGGAAGCTGGCCTCTCGCTCCGAACAGCTGAAAAAGGCCCAGCAGTGGGTCAGCCATGTGGACACGGCCAGCCTCTTCATGCTGGCCGTCCTGCCCTTTACGCCCACGTCGTTCCTGCATCTGGCCTTCGGCATCTCGGACTTTGACGAGAAACGCTATCTGCTCACCCTTCTGGCGGGCAAGGCCGTTATGGTGGCCATGATGGCTCTCTTCGGCCAGTCGCTGGTCAGCTCGCTGAAAAATCCGGTGTATCTCATCCTCGCCCTCGCTATCTGGGCCGGGATGTACTGGGTGAGCAGGAAGTTCTGTAAGAAGCACGATTTGGATCGATAAAATTGCGAAGCGCTTGACTTTTTTGCTGAGAGTGCATATAATAAAAGCAATGAAAGAAGATATTGCTTCATAGGTTTTCACCAATGAGCAGCAAAACGCCCCACGGTACTGCGAATACCGCGGGGCGTTTTGCTTACTAAGGGTTAGTGCTTACCGGCCTTGCAACAGCGACGACCGCCGCCAGTGGCGGAAACAGGGAGGAGCTGTTGGGGCCGCGGTCAGCAGGATGCGAGCGGCAGCGAAGCAGACGCTGGGAGCCGCAACCCGGGTTCCTTAAATAAAATAAACACAAGAAAAAGCCGCTGTACAGCTATAAAACTGCACAGCGGCTTCTATATATAAAGTTTAGTTCTCAGCCAGATTACCGGTATAGAGCTGGTAATACTTGCCCTTCTTGGCGATGAGCTCGTCATGGCTGCCGCGCTCAATGATGCGGCCCTGCTCCAGGACCACGATGCAGTCTGCGTTGCGGACAGTGGAGAGGCGGTGGGCGATGACGAAGCTGGTGCGGCCGTACATCAGGCCGTCCATGCCGCGCTGCACCAGAGCCTCGGTGCGGGTGTCGATGGAGGAAGTAGCCTCATCGAGGATGAGCACCGGCGGGTCGGCAACGGCTGCACGGGCGATGGCCAGCAGCTGGCGCTGGCCCTGCGACAGGTTCGCACCGTCGCCGGTCAGCATGGTGTTGTAGCCCTCGGGCAGGCGCTTGATGAAGCCGTCGGCGTTGGCCAGACGGGCTGCGGCGATGCACTCCTCGTCGGTGGCCTCCAGACGGCCATAGCGGATGTTCTCCATGACCGTGCCGGTGAACAGGTGGGTATCCTGTAGCACGATGCCCAGAGAGCGGCGGAGGTCGGCTTTCTTGATTTTATGGATGTTGATGCCGTCGTACCGGATCTTGCCGTCCTGGATGTCGTAGAAGCGGTTGATAAGGTTGGTGATGGTGGTCTTGCCGGCGCCGGTGGAGCCGACGAAGGCAATCTTCTGGCCCGGACGGCCATAGAGGTTGATGTCGTGCAGGACGGTCTTGCCCGGCACATAGCCGAAATCGACGTCCGTAAAGGTGATGTCGCCTTCCAGCTTGTGGTAGGTGGTGGTGCCGTCGTGGTGGGGGTGCTTCCAGGCCCAGATGCCGGTGCGCTCGTTGGCCTCCACGAGGTTGTCGTCCTTGTCGTACTTGGCGTTGATGAGGGTGACATAGCCCTCATCGGTCTCGCTGGGCTCATCCATCATCTTGAAGATGCGCTCTGCACCGGCCAGTGCCATGATGATGCTGTTGGCCTGCATGGACACCTGGCTGATGGGCATATTGAAGCTCTTGTTCAGGGACAGAAACGCCATGACAGTACCCAGCGTGACGCCGCCCATGCCGGTGACGGCCATGGCTGCACCCACCAGAGCGCAGATGGCGTAGCTGATATTGCCCAGCTGAGCGTTGACGGGCATCATGATGTTGGCGAAGCTGTTGGCCTGCTTGGCGCTGTCCTTGAGCTTGTCGTTCAGCTCGCGGAAGCCCTCGAGGGCCTTCTGCTCATGGGTGAAGACTTTAACGACCTTCTGGCCTTCCATCATCTCTTCGATGTAGCCGTTCACTTTGCCGAGGTCGCGCTGCTGTGCGATGAAGTACTTGCCGCTCTGCTGGGTGATCTTCTTGGAGCAGAAGAGCATCAGGGCTACCATCAGCATGGTGACGATGGTGAGCTGCCAGCTCAGCATGCACATGCTGGCAAAGACGGAAACGATGGTGATGGCGCTGGATACCAGCTGGGGGATGCTCTGGCTGAGCATCTGGCGGAGGGTATCCACGTCGTTGGTGTAGACGGACATGATGTCGCCGTGCGGATGGGTGTCAAAGTAGCTGATGGGCAGGCTCTCCATGTGGGTGAAGAGCTGGGTGCGCAGGTTGCGCAGGGTACCCTGGGTGACGTTGACCATGATGCGGGCGTTGAGCCATGCAGCGAGGATGCCCACCACATAGATGCAGCCGACGCGCACCAGCGCACCGGCCAGCGGTGCAAAGCTGGGGTCCTGCTGCTGGGTCATGGGGATGATATAGTCGTCGATAAGGGTCTGCAGGAACAGGCTTGCCTGCACATTGGCCAGCGCGCTGATCACGATGCAGATGAGCACGAGGATGCAGTGAGGCAGATAGTGCTGGAACACCTCTGCCATGATGCGCTTGAGCAGCTTGCCCGGGTTCTCGACCTTCGGACGCGGGCCTCCCATGCCGCGGGGGCCGGGGCCATGGACGACTTTTGCTTTCTGTTCTGCCATTACTGCTCACCTCCCTGCTTGTCGAAGTCGCCGCCGCCCTGAGTCTGGCTGTTGTAGACTTCCTGATAGATCGCGTTGTTCTTCAGCAGTTCCTCGTGGGTGCCGAGGCCGTTGATCTGGCCGTTGTCCAGCACGAGGATGCGGTCGGCATCCTGCACCGAGGAAATGCGCTGTGCAATGATGATCTTGGTGGTGCCGGGGATCTCCTCACGGAACGCCTTCCGGATCTTTGCGTCGGTGGCGGTATCCACGGCACTGGTGGAGTCGTCGAGGATGAGGACCTTCGGCTTGCGCAGCAGGGCGCGGGCGATGCACAGGCGCTGCTTCTGCCCGCCGGAGACATTCGTGCCGCCCTGCTCGATGTAGGTCTCATAGCCCTGCGGCATGGCTTGAATAAAATCGTCCGCGCAGGCAAGACGGCAGACACGCTCGCACTCCTCCTGCGTGGCCTCCGCGGTGCCCCAGCGGAGGTTTTCCAGGATCGTGCCGGAGAACAGCACGTTCTTCTGCAGCACGACCGCGACCTCGTCACGCAGCGTCGTCAGGTCATATTCACGCACATCGTGCCCGCCGACGCGAACACTGCCCTCCGATACATCGTACAGGCGGGAGATCAGGTTGACGAGGCTCGACTTCGCGCTGCCCGTACCGCCGAGGATGCCGATGGTCTGCCCGGCCTCGATGTGCAGGTCGATGTCCTGCAGGACGGGCTTGCCCTTGCCCTGCCGGTAGGAGAAGCTGACGTGGTCAAAATCCACGCTGCCGTCCGGAACGGCCGTGAGCGCCTGCGCCGGGCTGGTGAGGTCGGCCTTTTCGTTCAGCACCTCGCAGATGCGGCGGGCGCTTGCCACGCTCATGCTCATCATGACAAAGATCATGGAGATCATCATCAGGCTCATGAGGATGCTCATGACATAGCTGAACAGGCTCATCAGGCCGCCCTCCGTGAAGCCTTCAAGCACGATGGCCTTTGCGCCGAGCCACGACAGGCCCAGCATGCTGCCGAACACCGTCAGCATCATCACGGGGTTGTTGAACGACACGTAGGTCTCCGCCTTTACGAACATGCGGTAGACGGCGTTGGCCGCTTTGTTGAACTTGCTGCGCTCATAATCCTCGCGCACGAAGGCCTTGACGACGCGGATAGCACCGACGTTCTCCTGCACGCTGGCGTTCAGATCGTCGTACTTCTTAAACACGCGGTTGAACGTGCCCGTCGCCTTGAAGATGATGAACGACAGCGCAGCCGCCAGAATCACGATGGCCGCAACGAAGATCATGCTCAGGCTGGCGTGAATGGAAAATGCCATGATGAGCGCCGTGATGAGCATGACAGGCGCGCGCACGCAGATACGCGTGATCATCTGATAGGAGAGCTGCACGTTGCTGACGTCTGTCGTCAGGCGCGTAACAAGGCCTGCCGTGGAGAAGCGGTCGATGTTCGAGAACGAAAAGCTCTGGATGTTGGCAAACATGGCCTGCCGCAGATTCGCCGCGAAGCCCGTTGAAGCGATCGAGGCGAAGCGGCCCGCCAGAATGCCGCATAGCAGCGCGCCGATGGCAACGGCCACCATGATCGCGCCGTAGTGCAGCACGGCCTGCATACCGGCCTGTCCGCCGACCTTGACGCCCTTGTCGATAATCTGGGACATCAGCATCGGCAGGAACATGTCAGCCACGGCCTCCAGCGCAGAAAAAACGGGCGTGATGAACGTGACCCAGCGATACTGCTTCACCTGCGCCCCCAAGGTTTTCAGCATGGTATTCCTCCTTGCTTCAAATTGTTAGCATG
>OLGH01001913.1_pt1 | contig 18080 bp, 19 predicted proteins | sample 1604851 | NCBI WGS metagenome assembly OLGH01 (sample SAMEA3888894, study PRJEB22519) | human gut metagenome | biome: human gut; feature: human-associated habitat; material: faeces | place: Denmark | collected 2010 | reverse complement strand
CCACCTGCCTCTCGGACGGAGAAACAGCCAGATGGAACCGGGAGGATTTCATCGGTGTGCTGAACGAAAAATACCTGCCGGACTGGGCGCGGGAGAAGCTCATGGAGCTGACCGCACCCCGGCAGGAGGCACCGGCCGCAGGTGAGATGAAGCTGGAATGATCGGAGGCGAAATAAGTGCAGTGCATCTTCATTGATAACCATGACCGCATCCTCTATTACGGCAATCCTGCCGGATACATCGCGGGAAAGGAGGCGGTGGTGGATACCATGTTCCAAACGCAGGAGCTGGAGCGTTTTCTGCAAAAGCAGGCAATTCCCATCCGCTGGGAGGACGGTGTCTATGACCGCCTCCTGCTGGGGCAGAGGGGCGGCCGCTTTGACCCGGAGGCTCCGCCTCTGAAAAGCTGCCGTGTGTGGCAGCTCACGCGGGACAGTCCCATCAATATGCGCTTCATCCCGTATGAAGCCCTGCTGGAGCGTTTCGGACAGCCCGACCGTAAGCACTACGAAACCGTCTATGACGGTCTGGTCGGGACCAATGACCCGGAGGAGATCTACACGCTCTTCCGCGACCCGGTTCCCGGCTACGACGGCAGACCCATCGGCATCTCGGATGTGCTGGAGCTGTACGACGCCGACGGCAGCGAGTTCTACTACTGCGACCGTGTCGGCTTCCGGCAGATCGAGTTTGCACCCCAGCAGGAAATGGATCTGTGTCCGTGAACTGAGCACCCGGCCGGGTGCTTTTTTCATATCAACATCAGAAATAGGAGGAAAGAAAAATGCCCAAGAACCAGACCAAAGCAAGCACTCCCGTCCCCGCGCAGGAAAGCCGGTCCCCCGTGTCCTTCGATGTCCGAGTCTATCCCGTGAAGGACAGCAAGTACACCCTCGCCAACGCCAATGTGGATATCAACGGCGTATTTGCCATTCGCGGCGTGAAGGTCATTCGCGGCGAGAAAGGCCCCTTTGTCGCCATGCCGCAGTACAAGGACAGCCATGGGGACTACCACGACATCTGCTTTCCCTGCACGAAGGAGGCTCGCCAGCAGTTCAACGACGCGGTGCTGAACGCCTACGAGCAGTCGCTCCGGCAGGCCCAGCAGCCGGACAATGCTCCCGCCGCGGAGCAGGTCATGTAAGTCACCCACAATACGAAACATATAATTTGGAGGAAAATGTCATATGAAGAAGTTTATCAAGAACACCGCCAATTCCATCCGCACCAAGGCCATCCGCCTTGCCGCCACCCGCCGCTCCGGTGAGGGCTACATCGACACCGCCGTCAAGATCCTCATCGCCGTGGTGCTGGGCGCGCTGCTGCTGGCGGGCCTATACGCTTTGTTCGGCGATGTGGTCATGCCCACGCTGAACCAGCGTATCAAGGATATGTTCAACTACGCCGGCGCGCTGGGCGGCTGATCCGTGGCGTCCGTCCTGCAGGGGACGCTGTTCCTCATCGGACTTATGAGCGCGGCATGGACGGATCTCCGGCGCAGGCAGATCTATGACCTTTCCGGTATCGTCATCGCAGGGGCGGGGCTGATTTCCTTCAGCCCCGCCCGGCTTCTCGGCTTGACGCTGGCCGTCCCATTTTGGCTGGCAAGCCGGAGAGGACGCGGCGGCATGGGAGATGCGTTCCTTATCGCCGCCTCCGGCTTCCTGCTGGGCTTTCTGCGCGGAGTCGCCGGACTGGTGCTGGCACTGGTGCTGTACTGCCTTTTCTACCTTGCAATAGCCGCCCTGTACAAGATCCGCAGGCAAGAGCGTCCACCGGAGAGCTATCCATTCGCGCCATTTCTTGCAGTGGGCTTCTTTACCGCATATATCATCTAAAACGAAGGAGGACTTGCTCCATGAGTATTTTCAAAAACCGCACAGTCATCGGCGTCATCTGCATTCTGCTGGCACTGGTGATCTGCTTCGGCATCACGCCGCTGTTCAATCAGAGCATCAGCCAGAAGGCGGAGATCGTCCGCGTCACAAAGGACATTCACGCCGGCGAGCTCATCACCAAGGATATGGTCACCACGGCCGAGGTCGGCTCCTATAATCTCCCCTCCGGCCTTATGACCGCGAAGGACAATGTAGTGGGCAAATACGCCAAGGCGGACCTTGCCGTTGGCGATTATATTCTCGCCGCCAAGCTCTCGGACGCGCCTGCCGCCGAAAATGCGTATCTCTATAATCTGGATGGCACGAAGCAGGCCATCTCCGTCACCATCAAGAGCTTCGCCACAGGACTGTCCGGCAAGCTCCAGAGCGGCGACATCGTATCGGTCATTGTGGCGGACTACCCGGAGGACGGCGAAACCACCATCCCCGCCGAGCTGCAGTACGTGGAGATCATCTCTGTTACCGCCAGCACCGGCTATGACGCCAATACCGGTGAAGCAAAGGGTGATGAGAAGGAGCTGCCCTCTACCGTGACCTTCCTCGTTCTGCCGGAGCAGGCCAAGGTGCTGGCGGAGCTGGAGCAGGTCGCCAAGCTCCACCTGGCGCTCGTCTACCGCGGCACGGCAGACGGCGCAAGGCAGTTCATTGAGGCGCAGGACGCGCTCATCGAGGAACTGTACGCAGAGCCGGAGGAAGATCCCATTGAGGAGGGCGAAGCCGCCGATCCTACCGCAGAAATGCCGGAGAGTGGGGTGACAGGATGAATTTCAGAAAGGCCAGCATCTTTCAGCGCGACACAGAGAAGCCGGAGGAGCAAAATGACAGCGGCGGTATGCTGGCGGTCTGGGGCAGCCCCGGCAGCGGAAAGACAATAACGGCGGTGAAGATCGCAAAAATGCTCTCCGCCAGGAAGAAAAATGTCATCCTTTTGCTCTGTGACATGGCCGCACCCATGCTGCCGTGCATCTGTCCCGCGGACGCTCTGGAGAGCAATGGCTCTCTTGCCGGCGTCCTGGCAGCCGCCCGTATCAGCGAGAACCTCATCAAGCATAACCTTGTCACCTTTAAGCGCAACAGCTGTCTTGCGGTATTGGGGCTGCTCGAACGGCAGAACGAGTACAGCACCCCGCCCTTTACGCAGAAGCAGGTGGTAGAGCTGCTGGACGGCCTGCGTCAGATCGCACCCTATGTCATCGTGGACTGCGGCAGCTACATTGCCAACGACATCCTCTCCGCCGTTGCGCTGATGGAGGCGGACAGTATCCTGCGCCTTGCCAACTGCGACCCCAAAAGCGTCAACTACTTTGCAAGTCAGCTTCCTCTGCTGGACGGGCCTGAGTGGGACATGGACAAGCAGTATAAGGTGGCATCCAATGTGAAGCCCTATCAGGCAGCGGACCACATCGGCAAGGTGCTGGGCGACACGGCCTTCGTGCTGCCCTATTCGCAGGAGCTGGAGGAGCAGTATCTTGCCGGCAACCTGCTTGCTGACCTCACCCTCAAGGACAGCCGATCCTTCCGCAAGGAGTTAGAGCGTATCATTGCGGAGGTGTTTTGAAAATGAGAAAGGAAAACTTATCGTCCCCCTCGGAGAGCAGGGGGTTCCCAAAAGGGGGACCGGTCCCCCTTTGGAGGCGCACCGCGAACGAAGTGAGCAGGCATTTTCCGCAGAAAATGTGTGCGCCTGGGGAGGTGTTTTAATATGGCTCTTGGCGAAAAGCGAAACGGCTCGGTCTTTGCCACAGCTGCACAGCGGCGGGACGCGACGGAATATCAGGTCACCTCGGAGCCGGAGGTCGTCCCCGTAGTGGTGGACGACACGCCGCAGCGGACTCTGAACACCGATATTGGCACCCTCGGACGGGCGCACAACCTGTTCTTTACCCCGTCGGCAGAGGACAGGGACTTCAATTCCGTGCTGCAGGAAGTGCAGGAATACATCTCCGGCGCCTACGCCGCACTCATCACCGAAGGCGGCGAGGACTCCAAGGAACAGCTCATGCGCTACATCACCAAGTACCTGCAGGACCGGCGTATCGCCGTAGCAGGCATGACGCAGACGGAGCTGGTGGACGCCATCTATTCCGAGATGGCGGAGTTCGGCTTCCTGACCCGCTATATCTACGCCGACGGCATTGAGGAGATCAACATCAACTCGTGGCGGGATATCGAGGTGCAGTATTCGGACGGCCGAAGCGAAAAGCTCACGGAACACTTCGATTCGCCGGAACACGCGCTTGCCGTCATCCGGCGAATGCTCCACGCCTCCGGCATGGTGCTGGACAACGCCAGCCCTCTGGTCACGGGGCACCTGACCCGCAACACCCGTATTGCCGCTATGAAATCCCCCGTGGTGGATGAGGATGTGGGCGTTGCCGCCTCCATCCGAATCGTCAACCGCCACAATCTCAGCCGTGAGGATCTGCTCCGCAGCGGCACAGCCACAGAGAAAATGCTGGACTGGCTTTCCGTATTTTTACGCTATGGGATCTCCATCTGTGTGGCTGGCGCCACCTCCTCCGGCAAGACCACGGCGGCAGGCTGGCTGCTGACCACGATTCCAGACAGCAAACGCATCTTCACCATCGAGAACGGCTCCCGTGAGCTGGAGCTGGTGCGGGAGGAAAACGGTAAGGTGGTCAACTCGGTGGTCCACACCCTGACCCGCGACAGTGAGAATGAGCGTCAGCGGATCGATCAGATCGCGTTGGTGGATATCTGCCTGCGCTTCAACCCGGACATCCTGGTGGTGGGTGAGATGCGCGGCGCCGAGGCCAATGCCGCGCAGGAGGCCGCCCGCGTGGGCGTGGCGGTGCTGACCACCATCCACTCAAACTCCTGCGAGGCGACCTACCGCCGCATGGTGTCCCTGTGCAAACGAGCCGTGGATATGTCGGACGAAACGCTTCTCAGCTATGTGACGGAGGCATACCCCATCGTGGTCTTCTGCAAGCAGCTGGAAAATAAGCAGCGCCGCATGATGGAGATCATGGAATGTGAGATCCTGCCCAATGGGGATCGCCGCTACAACACGCTGTTCCGCTATGTCATCACGGAGAATCACATGGAGGACGGAAAATTCGTCATCGAAGGACATCACACGCAGGTGAATGAGATCTCCGTGAGTCTGCGCAAACGCCTGCTGGAAAACGGTATGCCCAATGAGGAACTGCAGGCTCTTTTGAAACCCAAGAAGGAGGTGAACGCCACTTGACAGCCCTGCTGCTGACTGCGTGCGTCGGCATGATCACCGGCGCATTTCTCATCTTTCGCATCTCGCCCATGGATTTTACGCTGGGTGTGTTCCGCCGGTTGACCGCCGGGCCCAAAAGCATCCGGGATGAGATCAACGAGACCACCCATCGCAAAAAGCCCGGCTTCTTCCGCCGTGAAATATCAGAAGCGCAGACGGTCCTGCAAGCCACCGGCAAGGAGGAACGCTTTCCCGTGCTTTGCGCGGCATCCCTGCTGCTCTTTGCCGTGGGTGCGGGCATCGCCATCATCATGAATAACCTCTTGCTGGTGCCAGTGCTGGCGGCCGGCATGATGTTCCTGCCCTTTTGGTACATTAAGCTCACGGCCGGACACTACAGGAAAGCTGTTACCGCCGAGCTGGAAACGGCGCTCTCCATCATCACCACGGCCTACCTCCGCAGTGAGGATCTGCAGACCGCCGTGGAGGAGAATATCAATTATCTGAACCCGCCTGTGCAAGGCGTGTTCCGCAGCTTCCTCACCCGCATCAAGCACATCGACCCGGATATGAATGCGGCGTTGGCAGAGCTGAAGTCTGCCATTGACAATGAGGTGTGGCGGGAGTGGTGCGAGGCACTCTCCGCCTGCCAGTATGACCACAGCATGAAAAGCACCCTTAATCCCATTGTGGCAAAGCTATCGGATATGCGCATCATCAATGGGGAGCTGGAGAATCTCGTGTTCGCGCCCCGCAAGGAATTCATCTCCATGGCGGCGCTGGTGGTGCTGAATATCCCTCTGCTGTACTTTCTCAACAAGGACTGGTATGCAGCCTTGATGACCACCGTACCCGGCAAGGCGGTGCTGGCGGTCTGTGCCGCCGCTATCTTTCTCTCCTTTGCCAGAGTGGTCAAGCTGACCCAGCCCATTGAATATCGGAGGTGACGGACATGACGATTTTACTATTCCTTTTCGGCGTGGCCGTTGCCGCGGGCTTGTTCTTCATTCTGGCAGACATTCTGAAGCTGCCCCGCCTCTCCACGGAGAAGGCACTCCTGTCCGCAGGGCGAGCCGAGAAAAAGCGGATGAAGTCTCTGGACGCGATCTTCCTTGGCTGGGCTATCAAGCTCTCCAGGTTTATCCGTATGGACGAGTTCAAGCGTCACCGCATGGAACGCACGCTGAGTGCTGCCGGCATGGATATGACGCCGGAGGTCTACTTGGCCTATACCATCCTCAAGCCTGCCGCCGCGCTGCTGGCGGTCATTCCGTGTCTGCTGATTTTTCCTCTGCTCTCGCCCATCGTGGTGCTGCTGTCGATATTGCTTTACTTCAAGGAGAGCCGCAAGGCGGAGGAAAAGGTCACCGAACGCCGCGAGAAGATCGAGGGAGAGCTGCCCCGCTTTGTTGCCACAGTGGAGCAGGAGCTGGGAGCCAGCCGCGATGTGCTGACGATCCTTGAAAACTACAAGCGGCACGCCGGTCCCGACTTTGTTCGTGAGCTGGATGTGCTGACGGCGGATATGCGCTCCTCTTCTTATGAGGCGGCACTGGTGCGCTTCGAGGGCAGGCTGGCATCGCCCATGCTCTCGGACATCGTGCGCGGGCTCATCGGCGTCCTGCGCGGGGATGACGGGCGCGTCTATTTTCAGATGCTCTCCCACGACATGAAACAGCTGGAGCTTCAGCGGCTCAAGGCGCAGGCAGCGAAGATCCCGCCCAAGATCCGTGTGTACTCCTTCGTCATGCTGGTCTGCTTTATGCTCATCTACATTGTGGTCATCCTCATGCAGATCCTCACCTCGATGGGAGGGCTGTTCGGATGAGAAACAAATGGAAGAAACGCTCCGGCGAGGGCTACATCGATACCTGCGTCCTCATCCTCTGCGCCATGCTGGTGATCGCATTGGCGGTGAAGGTGCTGCCGGTGTATGTGGCGAAGCAGCAGCTTGACACCTTCGCCGCCGAGCTGGTGCGGGAAGCCGAGATCACCGGCAGAGTCGGCAGTGAAACGACCTCCCGCGCGCAGGTGTTGTCTGAGCGGTTGGAGATCGACCCGGACATCCGCTGGTCCCGTACCGGCCGCATCCAACTCAATGAGGAGGTGACGGTGACGCTGACCATGGATGTGGACATCGGCTTTGGCGGGCTTGGCAGCTTCCCCATTGAGCTGACGGCACAGGCCAGCGGCAGATCGGAGGTGTACTGGAAGTGAGAAAACGACTCTTGCGCTCTCGCTCCGGTGAGGGCTATCCCATGGTCATTGCTGTGACACTCTGCCTGCTCATGCTCTTTATGGTCATAGCGGAATACTTTCGAGTGAACATCATCGTGCAGGGTGTGCGGGATGCTGTGCAGCAGGCGGTCATTGCCACGGTCAACGAGAACTATGACGATGTGTACCACTCTGTGCGGGAGGGCTATGCCGCAGGCTGGTTCCCGGAGGGGGACGGCGAGTGGTTCGAGTCCATCGACGCCGGTGACATCTATGGCAACCTGTCCTATATTCTTGGCCTTACCACAGATGGCGATGGCTACATGAAATACGCCGGAAATGAGCTGGAGTATACGCTCTCCGACCTGTCCGTTCATATCTCCAACAACGCCATCGCCTCAGGCCGGAGCGAGGGGTATCTCGCAACCGCCACCCTCCATCTGGAGGTCCCCACCCGCTTTGCCGGACGGGTGCTGCCGCCTGTGAGCCTAAATCTGCAGGTGCAGGCCAAGTATATCCCGAAGTTTTAGTTCTTTTCACTTCTTGCAGTAGACTTCCGAAGAAAGCTGTGGTATGTTCGGGATAAGAAGAAAAATCACTGACCCCTACAAAGGAGGAGTTCGACCTATGACAGACAAAACAAAACGCATCATCCTCATTGCGGCAGGCGTCCTGCTCTGCGCGGCACTGGTGGTGGGGATCGTCAGCCGCCTTGCGGCGGTGCCCATGCCCATCGACCCCGCCATCCCGGACGATACACCCAACACGAAAGACCCGGTTGTGAGTATCAGCGATCCAGAGGTAAAGGTGGATAGCAAGACGGATGGTAAACAGCATGATCCCGGCAGGGATGCTGCCAGCTCCGGTACAGAGCAGACCATTCAGGGTACGCCCACCAAGCCGGACGCGCCGGAGCATCCCGGCAAGACGGAGAAGGACCATGCGGTGGATGATGTGCCGGAAGCGGACCGCAACAAGGAAACGCCGCCCACCTACAAGCCGGAGCAGACTGAGGTAAAGCCACAGCCCACAGAGCCTGCGGGCGGCAGCACCAATGATGCCGGACAGGTATATGTTCCGGGCTTCGGATATGTAGACTATGAGGGTGACAATGTCGGAATCAAAGACGATTCCATGTATGAAAACGGCAACAAAATTGGAATCATGGGCGGCTAAGTCCGCATAATCACAGGAAAGACACGGCAAAGAAGAAGCCGTGTCTTTTTTATCTTCATGACAAGGAGGAATGCGCATGAAAAGGCTTTTGCCCCTGTTGCTGGCACTTGTGCTGGTAATAACCGCCATCGTTCCCGCCTATGCCACAGGAGATGGCAACTTTGACGGCGGTGGAGGCAGCATGGGGGACGGCACCAAGACCAACTACTGGAATCCTGGCATGGACGGCGTGAGAGTGTCTGTGATTCATGCGGACAGTCAGGCTGTCACAGGAACTGTTTTTGATTTGACTAACAAGGTACCTTCAACAGGACTTGCTCACTTTGGAAAGGTGAGCAAACTGTCATATAACACAGGAAAATCCCTCGCCCCTAAAGCTGGAAACTACACATATATCAACCCAAGTCAGAGTCTGCCCAAGATCATCTCTACAAGCAGCAGCAAAGCCAGCATTGCTGCCATCCGAAGCTATTTTACCGATGAACAGGTTATCCGTTCCATTGCTGGATACGCAGGAATGGACTTCGATACGCTCATTGGCGGAGACTACAAGCTGGTAGTAGAGCCGCTGGCCTATCTCTGCTATAACGGTCAGCAGTTCGCCATGACCGCCACGGAAGCGGCTCTGTATGACCAGATCGTCAATGGAGATCTCAGAAAGAAGCTGGGTACGCTCACCCACAAAAATCTGCCGCTGGCAATTTTCCTGGAGGAAGCGGATCTCGGCTACGCCGCATGGTCCGGCAGCCGCACGGAGAAGGCATCCAACGGCGACATCATCTCCTCTCTTGGTATCGGCATCGTCCGCTTCAATGAGGTGACCACACCGCCCGAACCCGGTGAATATGACTACGAATACCGCGTCAACACAGAAGTCATCACCTCCGTGGAGGTGCGCGGCGGACAGTCCGACCCGGACAACCCCGTATCGGTACGCTTTAACATCCAGGGAAGGACTTACACTGTCAGCAATGTCTACTACCCGGACGGCGACAGCCAGCTGGCATGGGTGCGCTGGCGTACTCCCGCGGAACCCTGCGTCATAACGATTTCCGTCAGCGTGTACGGCGGCGGCTCGGCGCAGGGCACCATCACCTGTAATATCGTGGATCTGGACGGCAATGACCCGCCCAATCCCCTGGCGGATGACCGCAACGATGCTTTCCGTCTGTCCTCTATTCCAGAGAAAGAGCAAGTGACTTCGGCGTCCTGGGGCATCTGGTCACCGTGGTGGCAGGAGAATTGGGAGTGGGTGGAAAACTGGCAGAAATGCTGGCACACAGACCGCTGGACGGATGCGGACGGCAAGACCCACACGGACCGCTGGTACCATTGGGTGGACAACGGCTGGTGGGAGGATCACGGCTGGTGGGAGTTTGACTATAACGGCTACTCTGCCGGCTTGGCCGGCAGTATGAAGATCACGCCGGATGAGAAGAGCCCCACGGCGACCGCATCCACGCTGAAAAGCGGCTATGGCGTTCAGGAGAAGGTGACCGCAAAAGTCACCACAAATCAGAGTGCGGCGGTGACGGCAGCCCAGAACGCCGTGACCTATTTCCCGGAGTTTGGCTACGAGAGCTATTGGCGGCTGCTGGAGGCGGATATTTCCGGGCGAAGCACGACTTTCCAATTCAAAGCCAACCCCTACAGCACCTACAACCGCCGTACCCACTTCACGCCCATTTGGTACCCGGACGGCAGCTATACGCCCTACACATGGCTTCTGGATTGCTGGACGCCGGCGGGAATGCTCTCCATGAACCTGACGGACAGCGTCACCATCCGCGGGAATCTTTGGGAGGAGTGGCATATTGCTCCCGCAAAACAACGATAGAAACGGAGGAATCTATGAACAACACAAAACGCAAACGCCTTTGTGCGGCACTGGTGCTGTCCCTGCTGTTGGTCTGCGTGATGGGAACCACGGCCTTCGCTGCCGGTACCGGCGATGTGGCAGGCGCGGTGGAAAGCACATGGCAGACGGCATCCGGTCAGATCAAGACCGTGGTGAACAATGTAGTCTTTCCCGCCATCGACCTGATCCTGGCTGTATTCTTCTTTGCCAAGCTGGGGACGGCTTATTTCGACTTCAGAAAAAACGGCCAGTTCGAGTGGACGGCTCCCGCCATCCTGTTCGCGTGCCTCGTGTTCACGCTAACAGCACCGCTGTACATCTGGCAGATCATCGGAATTTGAGGTATAGGCAATGACATTTTACGAACAGGAGCTTCGGAAGATCGTTGGAGAGCGGTACCCCGACGCCACTTATGTGGGCAGAGCCTGCTATGTGCGTCTGAGCGATATGAACCGGGCAAAGATTCAATTTGTCACTGGGATCGTCTCCAATCAGTACAACGCCCTGCAGATGACAATTCTGAACCGCAGTGAAGGACAGGTGGATACCCTGCGCCTTCGCTTTTCGGATCTGCTGGGGACAAAGATGACCTCAAATCCCAACTTCCGAAATGGTGTAGAACCGCACATTTGGGATGACTATGGAACGGTGAGCTGGTATTTGTATCACCCCACCCGGCAGGACTATGAGGTGCTGTCCGGCGCGGTGTCAGACTATCTGGAGGTATTTCAGGATATGAGCCAGTCCGCTGACCGGGCGTGGGAGCAGACAATGTAACAAAAGTGTGATTTGAAGGCCGTACCAGCTGTACGGCCTTTGCCATATCCCAAAGCAGCTGGTGCGGCCTCACCCGGAGGTGAAACCGATCAATGTTTATTTGGGATTTTGTTGCCGATAAGATACTCGGCCAGATCGTGGATTGGTTCTACGGTCAAGTCGTGGGTTTCCTCGGCAACTTCTTTTCGGAAATGGGAAACATGGGCGCGGAGCTCTTCACCATGGATTGGGTGCAGAGCATCGTGCTGTTCTTCTCCTATTTGGCATGGGCACTCTACGGCACAGGGCTGGTGGTGGCCTGCTTTGAAACCGGCGTGGAGTATTCCAGCGGCCGCGGCAACATCCGTGAGACCGCCCTCAATGCCATCAAGGGATTTATGGCTGTCAGCCTTTTCACCGTTGTTCCGGTCCGGCTTTATGAGCTGTGCGTTTCGCTGCAGGGAACCTTCACCGCGGCTCTCACCGGCTACGGGACTTCTATTGGCGATGTGGCCAGTGAGGTCATGCAGGAGTTCAACGCCGTGGAATCGATATCCAATCTGACGGCAGGGCCGCTGCTGGGCTTCGGCAGCATCACCAGCGGGATCATGATCCTGTTCTGCCTTATCCTCATGGCTTATGCCGTCGTCAAGGTCTTCTTCGCCAATCTAAAGCGCGGCGGCATCCTGCTCATCCAGATCGCCGTGGGAAGCCTCTATATGTTCAGCGTCCCTCGCGGATATACGGACGGCTTTATCCAATGGTGCAAGCAGATCATCGGCTTATGCCTGTCGGCGTTCTTGCAGGCGACGATCCTTGTCGCTGGACTTATGGTGTTCAAGGATCATGCCCTGTTAGGGCTTGGACTCATGCTCTCCGCCGGCGAGATCCCCCGTATCGCGGGAGCCTTTGGACTGGATACCTCCACCAAGGCAAACCTCATGAGTGCTGTCTATACCGCGCAGGCCGCCGTCAACACCACGCGCACGGTCGTACAGGCGGTGGCGAAATGAGCAGACTGACGATGGGCAGCTTGTTCGATGGCATCGGTGGATTCCCTTTGGCCGCGATCCGCAGTGGCATCACGCCGGTGTGGGCGTCGGAGATCGAAGCCTTTCCCATTGAGGTGACAAAGCTGCGTTTCCCCGACATGGTCCATGTGGGCGACATCACAAAGCTGAATGGCGCGGAGTTGCCGCCTGTGGACATCATCTGCGGGGGCAGCCCATGTCAGGATCTGTCTGTTGCCGGCGCAAGGGCAGGTCTTGCCGGAGCGCGTTCCGGCCTTTTTATGGAGCAAGTCAGACTGGTAAAGGAGATGCGAAATGCAGACATACAAAGAGGCCGAACAGCTTTCGATGTTCGGCCAAGATTTATGGCATGGGAGAACGTACCCGGCGCCTTCAGCTCGGGAACGCCAAAGGGCGAGGACTTCCGGATCGTTCTGGAGGAGATCGTCCGCGTTAAATGCGATTCCGTTTCAGTCCCTCGACCTGACTCCGGGCGCTGGGAATCTGCTGGGCGAATTCTATTGGGAGCTGATTTCTCCCTGGCGTGGCGGTGCCTCGACGCTCAATACTGGGGTGTCGCCCAGAGACGCAAAAGAATCTTCCTTATCGCAGATTTTGCAGGCAGATCCGCCCCTAAAATACTATTTGTCCCCGAAGGCCTGCCTGGGCATCCTGCGCCGGGCCTTTGAGCGCGGCAAGGAGCTGCCGAAGAAGCTGGAGCGTGCCCTAAAGATCCAGGCGGGGCTTATGCGCCCGGACGGACAGCCCACAGGATTAGAAGCGTACCACATCAACCAGCGAGACGAGGGCATCGACCTGCACGGCGTGTCAGGCGCATTGATGGCAACGACGAATATGCAGATGCAGACCTTCGTGACGCAGCCGGACGAAGCTGTAGAGGGCTTTGACGGCTACAACGGCGACCTGACCGGCGATGTGGCGGCCACGCTCGGCGTCAACTGTGGGATGTCCACCGGCAGAAACGGCATCATGGCCTTTGCCGCCAATCAGCGGGATGAGGTGCGGGATCTGCGCGATGTGGCGGGCGCGTTGCAAGCAAGTCCGGGAATGAAACAGCAGACCTTCGTGGCTGGTTTTTCTGCCGGGGCAGGTTCCAGCGCGGGCGGCATTGGATACAACGAATCGGTTGCTCCCACACTCAAGGGCAGCCCCGGAGGGAACTGTATGCCGTCTGTTTTGTGCCTCAACGACCAGGGTGGCAGCGTGATGAATTGCTCTGAAAATATATCCGGCACGCTGCGGGCGCAGGAGCATGGACACCAGCCTCTTGTTTACGAAAATCACGGCATTGACAGCCGCTACACCGGCCCGCACAAGGTAGCCCCTACCATGTCCGCACGATACGGCACGGGCGGCAACAATGTGCCGCTGGTCGAGCAGGAGGCAGATGCCATCTGCATTGCAGGCAATACAGTCGACCGGCAGCCGCAGAACGGCGGCAACGGTCTTGGCTGTCAGGATGACTTGGCGTATACTTTGACCGCCACAGACCGCCACGCGGTCTACAGCCGCCAGCGTGTGGATGACTTTCGGCATAATGATGTGGCAAGTACCCAGAGTGCCCGTCAGTACAAGGACGCAACCGACCTGATTTGCCAACAGGCAGAAGCCTGTGCCCATCTCATTCGCCGTCTCACGCCGCTGGAATGTGAAAGACTGCAGGGCTTCCCGGACGGCTGGACGGATATACCCGGTGCTTCGGACAGCGCCCGTTACAAAGTCCTCGGAAACAGCGTGGCGATACCCTGCGTGGAGTTTATCATGTCGCGCATCGCTGCTGCGCTTTTATGAAGCACAGCGTTGACAACAGGGGTTAAGTCGGGGTATAATATCCCTGAAAGACGAGGTGACAGACATGGATAACAGGGAGCAGCTAAGGCGCATCACGGAACTGACCGGGCAGATCGCCGGACTGCCGAAGGGGTATCTTTCCAAAAAAAACATCGGCGGAAAGGTCTATTACTATCACCAGTGGTCGGAAAACGGCGTTAAGCAGAGCCGCTATCTGCACGACAGTGAGATCGCACCGCTGGCAGATAAAATCGAAAAGCGCAAGGAACTGCAGGCGCAGCTGCGCATGCTGAAATCACAGAAAAGCAGACGAAATGAGGCGACAGGTATGAAATGCACCTTTATGCATAAACGAACCCTCGTGGCAGAGCTGGAGCTGGACGATGTGACCGGCTTTATACAAAAAATTGGCAGTGTCTACGCACCGGAGCATCTGCCTATCGGCATCCCTGTGCGAAACGAGATCGCCGACCGTGCGGCGTTTAACGACTGGTGGCGGGATCGCTCTATTCCGGCAAGCCGCAGCGGTGTGCGGGAAGCACTGGAATCGTTGGGGGTGGCAGACACCAAAATGCTGCTCGTCCGCTGCTACGGGCTGAGTCTCTCGGATCAGTACTGGATCTGTCCGGAAGGTGCGGAGCTACGGTGGGAGGACATCAACTTCTTCCAAAATGATTTCTCGGAGGACATCGGAGATGTGCTGTTCGGAGAAAGAAAGAAGAAGGACGCGCTCAATTTCAGCTCCCCCGACAGCACATCGGACGGCAATCTGAAAAAGCGGTGGAAGATCATCGATGGGAAGCGGTGCCTGATCAAGGGCGGCAGCAATCCGTTCCGGCAGCAGCCGTTCAACGAGGCGATCGCCTCCGGCATCATGGAGCGGCTCGGCATTCCTCATGTATCATATACAATCATCTGGAGCAAGGATGCACCCTACTCGGTCTGTGAGGATTTTGTTACGGAGAATACGGAGTTGATCCCGGCGTGGAGGCTGCTGCAGGCGAAAAAGCAGAAGAACAGCACCTCCCGATACCGGCATCTATTGGAGTGCTGCGAGCTGCTCGGCATCGGGAACATTACGCCGTTTTTAGACCGGATGCTGGTGCTGGACTATATCATCGCAAACGAGGATCGCCACTTCAATAACTTTGGGGCACTGCGAAACGCGGAAACGCTGGAATGGCTCGGTATGGCTCCGATCTATGACAGCGGCTCCTCCCTTGGCTATGATAAGATGCCCGGTCAGATGCGCTCGGAAAAGGATGTGATCTGCAAGCCCTTCAAAAACCACCACGCCGAGCAGCTGAAGCTGGTGACCGATTTTGATTGGATCGACTTTGACCGCCTCTCCGATGTAGACGAGCTGATCTCCAGCGTACTGTCTTGCGAGAAAGCTGCCGACTATATCGATGAGGGACGTATCCATGCGATCACGGAAAGCGTGCAGCGCCGGATCAGTCATCTGCAGGAGCTTGCGATGACGCAGACGCCACAGCAGCTCGATACCACCGAGGACGATGTCCGAGAGGAAGTTGCCGCGGATTACGCACCGAAAATGGAGCTGTAATGCAAATACAGCGTAAGCGCAATGGATCAGCCGCTTTGCGAATCGCAGGGCGGCTGATCCTTTCATTCCCTTGCCTGTTGGCTGCGGACGGCATAGCCGCTTTGGTGGTATCGCTTCTGTTTTGCCATGCTTCTTCGTTAGACTTGGTGAATAGCTTTCCGCGCCTTCTTCCGGTATGCTTTGCTTGCAAAATCGAGGAAAGGAGCAGAACCGATGGAGGGAAAAAAGAACCTCTGTGCCATGATTTCCACTGATCTCCACAGAAAAATCATGGCAGAAAAAGAACAGCTGGAGCTGAACACACTGGCGGAATATGTGGAGCGCATCTTCACCGAACACTTCGAAGGAGGACAGATCAGCATGAAAGCAGAGCGCACCTTGGCGGTACAGATCCCGGCGGAGCTCTTCGAGCGGCTGAAGGGATATCTGGCAGCCCGCAACCTCAAGCAAAAGCAGTTCCTCATCCAGCTCATCGAGAATGCGCTGGATGACACGGAAGCGGAATAACCATTCATCATAGGAGGCCGCGGGAACACCCGCGGCCTCCCTCATTCTCATTGGAGGTAATCAGCCATGTACATTTACCCGGACAACCTGTCCGCAAAGGCCACGCTGTGGCTGTGGGAGCTGCGGGACATCGGCATCATCGGCGTGGGGCTTCTTCTCTCTGTCCTGGCGCTGACCCAGACCGGCATCGCCCTGCCGCTGGTGCTGACGGCGGTCTTCGCCTTCCTGACGATCCGGCATGAGGGCACCAGTATTCTGGACTTCATCCGCTATGCCGCCGCGTTCCTGCTGACAAAACAACAATACTATGAATGGAGGCTCGACTCATGAGTAGAAAGCAGAAAAAGAAAGATGCCCGTGAGCAGTCCACCCGGCAGCTCATGGGCATTGATGACATTACCGACTATGGCATCGCTACTCGCATGGGGGAGCTGGTGTTCTTTGCCATCAAGCCCACCAATATCTCCGTTCTGCCGGACACCGGCGTGGGCGCAAGGATCTATGCCCTGCTCAATGTGGTCAAGGGCATGGCGGAGATCGAGATGCTGGCGTTAAATTCCAAGGAGTCCTTTGAGAACAACAAGGCATTCTATCGCCAGCGGGTAAACGAGGAGGATCTGCCCGTCATCCGAAAGCTGCTGGAGCAGGACAGCAAGCACCTGGATCGCATCCAAGTGCTTATGGCATCCAGCCGGGAGTTCTATATTCTCGTCCGGCTGCAGGGCAAAAAGGAATCCGATGTGTTCAGCTACCTCTCCCGCATCGAAAAGAGCATCAAGGATAACGGCTTCACCGTCCATCGTGCTACCGAGGAGGATCTCAAAAGGATGCTGGGAGTCTACTTTGAGCAGAACGTGACCACCGAGCGGTACGAGGATCACGACGGCGAACGCTGGGTCCTTTTCAGAGAATAAGGGGGGATATCACTTGGCAGCAAACAAGAAAAAAGCTACAGCAAGGCACACGGAGGACACACCTGTCAAATCCTTTCTGGATATGATCGCACCCTCCGTTGTGAAATTCAATCCCGACCACTTCATCTGCGGCAACACCTTCCGCTGCGTGTGGGCTCTGCGGGAATATCCCACCCAGACCGACGAGCAGGCTCTGCTGCGGCATTTGGGAGAGAAGGACGGCATCACCCTGCGTATCTATACCCGGCAGCTCACCCCGGCCGAGGAGGACCGTATCCTCCACAACGCCGCGAATAAAAACCGCATGAACAAATCGAACCCCAATGACTTGCGGCAGACCATCATTGCAGAAACGAACCTGCAGGACATGATCTCCATGGAGGGCAGCCGCCACCGCAACAAGGAGCCGCTGTTCCACTGCGCGGTCTACATTGAGCTGACTGCCCCGGACTATGACGCGCTCAAGCTGCTGCAGACCGACGTGCTGACCGAACTGGTGCGGAGCAAGCTCAATGTGGACAGACTCCTGCTCCGCCAGCAGCAGGGCTTCTGCTGTGCCAGTCCCGTGGGCTACAATGCCTTCGGAGTGCAGTTCGAGCGTGTCCTGCCGGCAAGCTCTGTAGCAAATCTCTACCCATTCAATTACAGCGGTAAAACGGACGCAAAGGGCTTCTATGTCGGACGGGACAAGTATGGCAGCAACATCCTCGTGGACTTCGACCAGCGCGACGAGGACAAGACCTCCGCCAATATCCTTATCCTCGGCAACTCCGGTCAGGGCAAATCCTACCTCATGAAGCTGCTCATCCTGAACCTGTTGGAGTCCGGCAAATCCATTATCACGCTGGATGCCGAGCATGAGCAGCAGGAAATGTGCGAGGCTGTGGGTGGCTGCTTTGCCGACCTCATGGCGGGGCAGTATATCATCAATGTGCTGGAGCCGAAATGCTGGGATGACGGCGGCGACCCAGACGATACGGCAGCACCGGAAGCCTTTCGGAAAAACACTTTGCTGGCGCAGCACATTTCCTTTCTCAAGGACTTCTTCCGCGCCTACAAGGATTTCTCAGATGCCCATATCGACACCATTGAGATCATGCTCTCCAAGCTGTATGGAAAATGGGGCATCACAGAGCGGACCAATTTCCGCCGTATGCGCTCGGAGGACTATC
>OLGH01001892.1_pt1 | contig 18236 bp, 8 predicted proteins | sample 1604851 | NCBI WGS metagenome assembly OLGH01 (sample SAMEA3888894, study PRJEB22519) | human gut metagenome | biome: human gut; feature: human-associated habitat; material: faeces | place: Denmark | collected 2010 | reverse complement strand
CCTCATGGGCGATTCGGTGTCAGATTCGGTGCGGGATCGGCGGCGGCCGGGCCGGAAGCACAGCTTGCGGCGCGGGCGCATAGTTTGCTGTAATTATGCCACGGAAAGGCAGGCGTGTCAAGCATTTGCACCGGAATTTCCAAAAGCTGCACACGGGCGGAAAAGTGTGCGGATTTGTGAAAAATTCTCGCAGTTTGTCGTTATCAAAACGACGGGACTGGGCATTGAAAATTTTTCATAGATATTGTATGATGGGAAGCAGGGAATCCTGCGTCCGGCCGGAATAGGAGCCGGCCGGTGCAAATTTGTTGGAAAGGGAACTGAAAAAATGGAACAGATCGATTACAAATTCATTGACCAGGTCCTCGCAGATCACGCCTGTGACGCCTCGCAGATCATTGCGATCATGCAGGACGTGCAGGGAAAATACCGTTATCTGCCGAAAGACGCGCTGCGCTACATTGCGGACAAGGTGGGCATCAGCGAGTCGAAGATCTATGGCGTGGCAACGTTTTATGAGAACTTCTCGCTCGACGTGAAGGGCAAGTACGTGCTCAAGGTCTGCCGCGGCACGGCGTGCCACGTGCGCAAGTCCGGCAACGTCCTGCAGGCGCTCTACGACGCGACCGGCCTGAGCGAGAGCAAGCCGACCTCGGACGACGGCCTGTTCACCATCGAGATCGTGTCGTGCCTCGGCGCGTGCGGTCTGAGCCCGGTCGTCATGGTCAACGACACGGTGCACCCGGCCATGACCCCCGACAAGGCCGTGGATCTCATCGAGGAGCTGCGTGCAAAGGAGGGTGCGTAATGCGTCAGAGAATCGAATCCTTGGAGCAGTTCCGCGCCCTGCAGGCCGACTACATGGCCGCGCGCGACGCGGAAAAACGTAAGATCCTCGTCTGCTGCGGCACGGGCTGTGTCGCCGGCGGCAACCTGAACGTCTACCACGAGCTCAAAAAGCGCATGGACGAGCTCGGCATCCCGTGCGAGGTGTCCCTGACCGAGCACCACGCCGACACCATCGGCCTGAAAAAGTCCGGCTGCCACGGCTTTTGCGAGATGGGCCCGCTGGTGCGCATCGAGCCGGAGGGCTGGCTGTACACGAAGTGCCAGGTCAGCGACGTGGAGGAGATCATCCAGAAGACCATCCTCGGCGGCGAATTCATCGAGCGCCTGGGCTACAACAAGGGCGGCGAGCTCTATGAGCGCCAGGAGGACATCCCATTTTACAAAAAGCAGACCCGCCGCGTGCTCGAGCACTGCGGCCACATCGACGCGGAATCCATCGAGGAGTACCTGTCCATCGGCGGCTACGGCGCGCTGGCCAAGGCCCTGTTCGAGATGCAGCCGGACGAGATCGTCCAGGCCGTGAGCGATTCCGGTCTGCGTGGCCGCGGCGGCGCGGGCTTCCCGACCGGGCGCAAGTGGGCGCAGGTCGCGGCACATACGGAAGAGCCCGTCAAGTACATCGTCTGCAACGGCGACGAGGGCGACCCCGGCGCCTTCATGGACCGCTCCTGCATGGAGGGCGACCCGCACAAGGTCATCGAGGGCATGATCGTCGCGGGCGTGGCCACCGGCTCCACCGAGGGCTACATCTATGTCCGCGCCGAGTACCCCATGGCCGTGCACCGGCTCACCGTTGCCATCGAACAGGCGAAGGAGCTGGGCCTGCTGGGTGACAACATCCTCGGCAGCGGCTTCAACTTCCATATGCACATCAACTGCGGCGCGGGCGCGTTCGTCTGCGGCGAGGGCTCGGCCATGACCGCGTCCATCGAGGGCAACCGCGGCATGCCGCGCACGAAGCCCCCGCGCTCCGTCGACAAGGGCCTGTACGGCAAGCCCACCTGCCTGAACAACGTCGAGACGTTTGCCAACGTGCCCGATATCATCAAAAAGGGCGCGGACTGGTTCAAATCTGTCGGCACGGAGGGCAGCTCCGGCACGAAGGCCTTCGCCCTCACGGGCAACGTCGTCAACACCGGCCTGATCGAAGTGCCCATGGGCACGACGATGCGCGAGGTCGTGTACGACATCGGCGGCGGCATCAAAAACGGCAAAGCGTTCAAGGCCGTGCAGATCGGCGGCCCGTCCGGCGGCTGCCTGACCGAGGCGCACATGGACCTGCCCATGGACTTTGACTCGCTGAAAAAGGCCGGCGCGATCATCGGCTCCGGCGGCCTCGTCGTCATGGACGAGGACACGTGCATGGTGTCCATCGCGCAGTTTTTCATGAACTTCATCTGCAACGAGTCGTGCGGCAAGTGCACCCCGTGCCGCGAGGGCACGACCCGTATGCTCGACATTCTCACCCGGATCACGAAGGGCAACGGCCGCCCCGGCGACATTGAGGAGCTGCGCTCCCTCGCCAAGATGATCCAGAACTCCTCCCTGTGCGGTCTCGGCAAAACAGCGCCGAACCCCGTGCTGTCCACGCTCGCCAACTTCGAGGACGAATACCGCGAGCATATCTTCGACAAGAAGTGCCGCACCGGCAGCTGCCGCAGCCTGACGACGTATGTCATCGACCCGGCAGTGTGCAAGGGCTGCACGAAGTGCGCGCGCAACTGCCCGGCCGGCGCGATCACCGGCGAGCTGAAAAAGCCGCACCACATCGACACAGACAAATGCATCAAGTGCGGCACCTGCAAGACTGGCTGCCCGTTCGGTGCGATCAAGGAGGCGTGAACCATGGCTGAAGAAAAGAAAATGATCATCGACGGCGTGTCCTGCCCGTTCACGACCGAGCGCAATGTGCTGGAGGTCGCCCGCAACAACGGCATCGACATCCCCTCGCTTTGCTACTGTGAAAATCTGTCCATCTACGGCGGCTGCCGCCTGTGCCTCGTCGAGAACGACCGCGGCAAGATGGACGCTGCCTGCTCCATGCAGCCGCGCGACGGCATGGTCGTGAGCACCCATACAAAGCAGGTGCTCGACAGCCGCCGCACCACGCTGCAGCTGCTGATGAGCAGCCACCGGGCCGACTGCCTGACCTGCGACCAGAGCGGCCGCTGCAAGCTGCAGGAGTACGCCCGCCGCTACCACGTGGACGCGCACCGCTTCGAGCCCAACACCTACTGCACCGAGCCGATGGATCTCTCCTCGCCGAGCATCGTGCGCGACCCGAGCAAGTGCATCCTGTGCGGACTGTGCGTGCGCACCTGCGCTGAAATTCAAAACATCGGCGCGGTCGATTTCAGCGGCCGCGGCAAGAAGGCGCACATCTCCGCCGACTTCGGCAAGACCCTCAAGGACACCGACTGCGTCGGCTGCGGCCAGTGCGCGTCCGTGTGCCCGACCGGCGCGATCACGATCCGCAACGAGACCGAAAAGTTCTGGTCGATGCTGCAGGATCAGACCCGCAAGGTCGTCGTGCAGTACGCGCCCAGCGTGCGTGTCGGCATGGCCGAGCGCTTCGGTCTGCCCGCAAACGAGCCCTGCACCGGCAAGCTCGTCGCCGCGCTGCGCCGCCTCGGCGCGGACGTGGTGTATGACACCAACCTCACCGCCGACCTCACGATCATGGAGGAGTCGGCAGAATTCCTCGAGAAGGTCAAGACCGGCGCGAAGCTGCCGATGTTTACCTCCTGCTGCCCCGGCTGGATTCAGCACGTGGAGCACCGCCACCCGCACCTCATGCCCCAGGTGAGCACCTGCGGCAGCCCGATGGCGATGTTCGGCTCGCTTATCCGCAAGCAGTTTGCGGGCGAGAACGTCTACTCCGTGGCCGTCATGCCCTGCACCGGCAAGAAGTTCGAGGCTGCGCGCCCCGAGCTTGAGAAGGACGGCGAGCGGCTCATCGACCTCGTCATCACGACGAGCGAGCTGTGCGACATGATCGAGGAGGCCGGCATCGACTTTGCCAACCTCCCGGACGAGGAGCCCGACGCCCCGCTTGGCGACTACACCGGCGCCGGCGTTATCTTCGGCGTGACCGGCGGCGTGACCGAGGCCGTCATCCGCCGCGTGCTCGACGACGCCAGCCCGAACACCCTGCAGACCATTGCCGAGTGCGGCGTGCGCGGGCTCGAGGGCATCAAGGCGTTCAGCGTCACGGCCGGCGACCTGACTATCCGCATCGCGGTGGCGAATGGCCTGGCCAATGCTGATAAGCTCATCGCCAAGGTCGAGTCTGGCGAGGAGCAGTTCGACTTCATCGAGGTCATGGCCTGCCCGAACGGCTGCATCGGCGGCGGCGGTCAGCCCCCCGCCTGCAACAAGCGCAAGGCTGAGCGCGCCGAGGCCATCTTCAAGGCAGACGAAGCCTGCGCCCTGCGCATCCCGCAGCAGAACCCCGACCTGGGCTATGTCTACGACACCCTGCTCCAGGGCCGCGCCCACGAGCTGCTGCACATCCACTACCCGGCCCACGGCCAGCACAGCTGACCCGCCGCAAGGCAAGCCGGGGAAACCCCATCTGACCCGAAACGTGCATGGAAGGACCCTTCCATGCACGTTTTTTCGTTTTGCTGTCACGCGGCGCAGCACCGGCAGCGCTGATGACGCTTTTCCCTGTGCGGGACTGTATGCCCTGGCCGTCCCCTCGAGGGGAAGGCGGAAAAAGCACCGTCTCCCGACTGGGAGACGGTGCTTTTTCGTTTTTTGCGCGCGTTTTACTTCTTTTTCGCCGCGGCGGCTGTCCGTCGTCGTCTCGTCGCCTTCGAGCGAGATGGCGCGGCGCTGGCCCTCGAACTTGCCGGCGCAGAACGTGTCCGCCCAGTCGAGGAGCTTCGGCAGGTTCTTGACCGGGTTACGGTTGAGGTAGTCAATGGCCTGCTCGACGCTGAATTTTTTGATCTTGTCTGACAGCTGCATGAAAATTTCCTCCTTTGTGACACTGAAAGACACACCATTTGCCTTGTTTTGTCTCTATCTTAGCATGCATTTTTTGCCGAAAAACGGTCAAAATGTGCCATGTGGGCGGTTTGGATGCAGACTGTGACAAGCGTCACAAAACGGCGGCCATGCCGCCGAGCAGGATGCCGAGGTTATCCGACCAGATATCGGGAAACTGACTGAGCGGCAGGGGATTTTCCCCGCTGCCCGCCTCGATCGTGAAGCCGGGGCGGCGGTAGTCCTGAATGAACCAGTCCTTATATCCCGCGTGGCCGGCGGCGTATGGCGTGGCCGCGACGTCGTAGCCGCTCACGGCGGCAAACTGCCGGGCGATCGCTTCGCTTCCCGGTATGTCGTAGCCGTCATACTGCCAGTAGATGACGCGGCCCTGCGTGTGGTACGACAGGGTGAGCAGCGGGTCGAGCGCGCGGGTGAAGCCGTACATCGCCAGGCTCTCGGGCGCGACGAGCGGCGCCGGGCCAACATAGTCGCGCGGGCCGGGGCGCGTGTAGCCCGCGGCGAATTTGATCTCGCGCGCGGTGCTCCACCCGGCGGGGTACTGGAGGTTGAGGTCGATGCCGCGGATGTTCGCCTTCCAGCCGGAGGGGAAGGGAATGTCGGGGTAGTTTTCAGCGAGCGCCTTTGCCGCGGCGGTGGTCTCGGCGTCGAGCGCGCCGGTCACGAGGTCGATGCCGTCCGGGTCCACGGCCGGGGCGAGCACGAGCGTGACCCTGGACAGCAGGTCGCGGATGTTCTGCCCCTCCATGTCGCCGCCGTCGCCGAGGCGGGCGCACAGCTGCTCGCAGAACGTGAGCAGCAGCGGCGTCGTGATCCACTCGTTGGCGTGGTGCGCGGCGTTATAAAACACGCATTTTTCGCCGCTGCCGAGCGTCAGATACCACAGCGGCTTTCCAAGCACGCTGCGCCCGAATTCCCCGATCGCAAGCGTGGGATAGCGCGCAGCCAGTCCGCGCACCACATAGCCGATGAGCGCCGAGGAGTACGGGATGCGCACCGGCGTGACCGGAAACGGCAGCGGCACGGTCACCGTCCGGCCGATCGACAGACGCTCCGGGTCAAGGTAAGGGTTGGCCAGCCGGATGGCCTCCACGCTCGTTCCGTACTGCCGCGCGAGCGCGGAGAACGTGTCGCCCGCGCGCACGGTGCGCAAAACGAAGCCCGTGTAATACGGCAGCAGCGCACGGTGCGTCTGTGCGCCCGCGATGCCGTCCGGCGTGAGGGCGTTCGCCGCCTGAAACGCGCGCACGGCCGCTGCCGTCTGTGCGCCGAAGATGCCGTCGAGCGCGCCAGGCGTCTGCCCCGCGCGCGTCAGCCCCAGCTGCAGCAGCGACACGAGCGCGCCGCGGTCGCCCTGTTTTAAGGTTTGCGTCATGAAAATGCCTCCGATGCATCGAATTACCAAAGCTGGTTCCGTACATCGTATGCGCGCCGCCGCAGGCATTTGCGCCCGCACAGGCAAACGAGCAAGAATGTTCCGCCGCTATTTTGCCCGAAAGCCGGCATACTGATACTGCACGCAAAAAGGGGGGATTTTTTGCAGACAAAACCATGGAGACTGTGCCGCACGGCCCTGTTTGCGCTCGCGTTTGCGCTTTGTATGGGCGTGGCTGCGCAGGCGGCGTCACTTGTGCCGCTCGGTCAGGCGGTCGGCATCCAGATGACCACGGCAGGCGTGCTCGTGGCGGATCTGGCCGAGGTGGACACGCTCGACGGCACGTGCACGCCTGCAAAGGACGCGGGACTGCGCCCCGGCGATGTGATCTGCCGCATGGACGGGCGGGAGATCGTGTCGTCGGCGGACTTTCTGGCGGCGCTCGACGCAGCGGGGGATACCGTGACCGTGACCGTCCGGCGCGGCGGTGCCGAGGTCACGGCTGCGGTCACGCCCGCCGTCATGCCCGACGGCACGCGGCAGCTCGGGCTGTGGCTGCGCGACGGGGTGACGGGCGTCGGCACGCTCACGTACTATGACCCGGCCACGGGGCGCTACGGCGCGCTCGGCCACGGCATCGCGGACGAGACGAGCGGTGCACTCATGCCGCTGCGCGACGGCAGTGTGCTCTCGGCCATCGTTGCGGATGTGCGTCCGGGCGGGCACGGCACGGCCGGTGAACTGGTCGGCAGCTTCGATGCCGATGGCCGCATCGGTGGGATCGAGCGCAACGGCCTGTTCGGTATCTTCGGCACGCTCGACGCGCCGCCGGACGGCACGCCTGTCGAGACCGCGCCCGCAAGCGCCGTCAAGACTGGCAGCGCGACCATCCTGTCCACGGTCGCGGGCGACACCGTGCAGGCGTACACCGTGAACATCACGCGGGTCTATCACGACGGGGCGAGCACGCGCTTTGCCATCACCGTCACAGACCCTGCGCTGCTCTCGGCGACCGGCGGCATCGTGCAGGGCATGAGCGGCAGCCCCATCCTGCAGGACGGCAGACTTGTCGGCGCGGTGACGCACGTGCTGCTCTCCGACCCCGCCAAGGGCTACGGCGTGAGCATTGACGATATGCTCGCGGCGGCGCAGGAACAGGCAGCATAAGCAGGCTGATTGGGCGAGCGTGCGCGGGTAACCCCCGCGCACGCTTTGCATCTGTCAAGAAGCCAGAAAAAAGCCAGCCGCGGCAAAGTTATCCACGCACAAGGACAACATCAATGACCGTTTAGAGCAATGCCAAATTAAGGGGCGCGATTTACTATAAATCGCGCCCCTTAAACTTTTTCGACAAAGTTTTTTAGTTTTTCTGTAATACACAAGCTTTTTATGCGTTTTTATGTTATACTACAAATGCCTATAATTCCCTCTTGCTATTAGGACGAACTATTTTACCAATAGAAAGGGGTAATTTCTATGGCACAAGAAAAAGCTGCTCTCTCCAAAATTGCTGGGGGCAACTTAGCTCACATGCTTTGGCAACGCTGCATTTCCCAAAAGGAGTTTGCGGCAATTGTTGACCGCACTCCCCGTACGGTTCGACGCTGGATGTATGAAGGAATTCCTACTTTGGATGATCTTCAGACCATCACAGAAGCGCTTGGTGTGAGCGTAATGGACATCCTCTCTGATTCAGAGGATGTCCATTATTTTTATATGAGAGGAAATCTTATGTCCGTATTTGGTAAAGTACTACCACGATTCGACCACATATGCTATAATGATTGGTAATATCGGCAAATGCTTTGTTGGGAATATTGTTATTTTTATAAATAGTTTTCTCGGCATGAAAGTATTCCAAACTACCATACAGAAAATATCACGTCTGGTGCGGGGGGATAACTATGTCTTTTGAAAGCATAACGCAACAAACACAAAGCAAATATGCGCTCAGAGATACAATGAAAGCAAGTTCTTGTGCAATTGAAGACTGGGACTCTGCAGTAAAGCTATGTTATGTTTTATGCGCCAACACACCATTTATTGGGGAGTATATACCATCAGAAGACCAATTCCAAGATATTGTAACAGATGGGAGAAAACTATTTTCCCGACTTATGTCACAAAGTATGCAGTCATTATCAGAGTTGGAGCAAAAAGAGCTTGTCTGTGCGGCAATTTTTTTGACACAAAGGATAGACACGCTGCGGAATTCATCTGAAGATGATGGTCAAGTGTGGGAGGACATTCTGTCTGGATTGGGCTATGATGAATTGCAACTGCCTCCGTCTTGGCAGAGTTGCTATAAAAAGATGACGGAGCTGATTCGTGCGAATGTCCCATACTTTGCTGAGTACGGGCAAAAATACTACAACACACTAAGAATTCAAGCGCTTACGCCAGCGGATTCTATTAGTGAGCTATTTGACATCATCTATTCTTTTTATCGAAACAACTTGGAGTGTCAATATAATAACACTGATAATGCATTTGAAATCCTAACAGAAAATATTCAGAAACGCCTTAGCAACGATGCCAATAATGATGATGCGCAAATAAGTTTTGGCTCAGGGTTCTGGAGACTAAAATCTAGCCTAAAGTTTCTCCTTTCTCATGAACCAATATATATGGCCGCTGTCTGTGATGCTATTGCCGGCAAAATGGATATGCTTTTACGGGGTGATACCCCTGCGATAAACAAAAACAATCGCTGGGATGTGTTACTTCAAGAATGGTTTAATAAAAAAACAGCCACCGAAAAAAAGCAGATGCAAAATGTGAGGCTCAGACAGGTCAATGCAAAAATCGCATCTAAACGTGAACAGATACACCCTCAATACCGTTTGGAAAATGAAAGCATTTTTATTTGTATTCCAAGCATTCGCTTGCCCGAAATCACACAACGACCTATCTTAAAATTATATCAAAATGGTAACTTGGTTGCGGAACGCACGCTATCTGTTTATGGTAATGAGATGTGCTACACAACTAGGGAATACAATTTATCCCTTATAGATCTGGACTACATTTCGTGGGCTGATCCTTTAAACTTTCGGCTCCAACTCTACTGCGCAGAAAATAGAATCTATGACTCTGCTTCATGCTTATTCCGGGAATATATAGTCTTCAATTCTTTTGGCCTTGAGAGCAATATTGAGCGATGCACAAATGGCCAAATTCACCTGTTAACCAGCAACCATGATATAGTTGAAATTGATGACCCTAAGGATCGATATTGTGATTTATCCACAAAAGGTACTTTCAAACTATTTGATATTTCACTGATTTCCGCCCAAAGAATCGTTGTTAATCATATTGACATTCTTTTATCTCAATCAAAAAAGAACAACCTCAGATGTTATTTTTCGCCCATGCCAATCGACGGGATTCAATTATCTCAGGAAGGAAATGAGTGCCTTGCCTTTAGTAAATCCCCTGTACTACATATTATTCTAGACCCTAAAGATGCCGCGCAAAATTATCAACTCCAACTCGAAAAAGCGAGAACTCACTCCCTATATGAATTCTATGATAGTCAGACAAATTCAATTGAAATACCACTTCCCAGTGCAGCCAGATTCTTGCACAATATTAGAATCAAGCAATTTCAAACCGGGAAAATAGTTGCTGAATTCTGTTATATGGTTTTGCCTAAGTTTTCGTTTCAGTTTTCCAGCCCGTTCTTTCTGAATCGTTCTGGCGAAGTTGGAAGCGTTAAAATCAGCATGTCTGGCACGACGATACAACAACGATTCTCACTTATTGAGAATCAAACAGAAATAGATGTGTCTTTGGGAAATCAAGGCCTTTGTTGCAAATTAGCAGTCCCCAAAATCAATATTACAATAGATGGTGAAAACGCACTTTATTGGCCCGAGCATATATGGTACAAAGCAATACCACAAACAACATTTTTACAAATCGAAGCCCCCGAGTCTGTATCAGTTCGCCCTATGCTTGGACCGTTGCCACTCCAACACTTGAAGAATAAAAAAATATTTGACCTCGGGAACCAATTAACAACCATAGATGGGAGCAAAGAAAGCTTGCTTCTTGGGATGTTGATTCAATGTGATGGGATAGTAGTGCAGAAAAAACTCACAGAGATACACTTCAAACCAATATTTCTCGATTCACCGATCACTCGAGAGGGTTCTGTTTTGACATGGGATCCAAATGGAAAGTACATCGGTGACAGCGGCCCGGAATTTCAGATTCAATTGGAAAACGACGAGTCGCAGGAACCATGGATCTACTGTGAAACGCTGAAAAAAGATGTCATGGAGCGCAACTTTAGCTGTGCACCAGGACGATATGAGTGCCGTGTATATTTAAATGGAGCCAAGCAAACATCTCCTTTCCAGAGAAAGCAAGATCCGCAATTACTTTGGAACACCGTATATGAGATTATAGCCAAACCTGAAGAAAGCTTTGTTAATGAGCGTGTATATTTGACAAGAGCACATTTTTGGTCACCCGAGACGGGACACGATGAAACTGCATCTATTGCAATAAATGATGCTATTATCGTTGACATACAATATGACGGCTTTGATGACTATGATGGTGCCATTGATCACGCTGATCATTTCTATACGGGTATTCTATCATTCAAAACGCCTGACGGTCGTTTACACTACATGAATCGGGGAATCTCTTTCGATTACGAAACAATCAATCCAATCCGTTTCTGTGTGAAACATGACCACCTCTTGGTTTTTAATGCAGATGGTGACAAACTTCAGCTAAATGCAAAACTATTCTCACAAAACAAACGTGTACGTATTTTAAATCGAAAAGAACTGTTTTCGCAGGAAGAAGCTCGGCAATGGCTACCTATTGCCGATTCGTTCGAATATAGAGAGGAATACGATATATGAACAGATTCAACCCAATTCTTGCATCTGATAATCTGAAACAGAGTTTCATCGACTACATCGCAACATCGTTTGATATTGCGGATCCTTATTATGCCCAAAAGTTACGCGAGGAACTTGAGCAGGATGGCTTTGTAGCGAAAGGACCCTATTTGGATGTTAGTGGCTCTTTTAAAGCAGGAAAATCACTGACAGAGTTAATGGATGAAGGGGTCGCAAGTAAATTATTTTCGCAGCTTGAGCCTATTGATGAAAAAGATCGCGAAATCAAATTAGAGCGTCCACTCTACCTACACCAGGAGCAAGCGTTAAGAAAGGCAAATGAGGGAAACAACCTTGTTGTTACAACGGGTACTGGCTCCGGTAAAACGGAATGCTTTCTTATTCCTATTGTTAATGCACTCCTGCGAGAACAGGAACAAGGAACCCTCGCCGATAGCGGTGTGCGGGCAATTATTATTTATCCGATGAACGCACTGGCCAATGATCAAATTAAGCGCATGCGCAATCTTCTGCGCAACTATCCCGACATTACTTTTGGGCTTTATAACGGCAATACAAAACATACGCAGAAAGAAGCGCTGGCAGAATATCGCAAAATTCATGCAAAAGACGATAATTTCACAAAAGAGCCGCTTGAAAACGAATTGATCTCTCGTGAAACCATGCAGCAGACTCCTCCACATATTTTGATTACAAATTACTCTATGCTGGAGTATATGCTGCTGCGGCCAAAGGACGATAAAGTCTTTTCTAGCGCGAAATTACGGTATATCGTTCTGGATGAGGCCCACATCTATAAAGGGACAACCGGCATGGAAACCTCCATGCTGATGAGACGGTTACGTGCGCGGCTGAAAGTAACCGATCAGGTTCAATATATCCTGACGAGCGCAACGCTCGGGGGAAAAGAAGCAAATAAAAGCATTGTTGAATTCGGGCAGCAGTTATGCGGATTAAATTTCAAGGAAGAAAACATAATTCGTTCGGTTGATGCCAGCCCTGTAATTGAAGAGCGGAATATATATCCGGTAGCATTTTTTGGTGACATTGCAAATGGCTTGCTGTCTGTCAAAGGGGCATTTACAAAGTATGGTATACCGGACTTTGCCCCGAACGGCAATGACGACGAAAAGCTCTATAATTTTTTACTTCATAGCGACCTCTATTACCGTTTTCGTGAAGCAACTCGGACCCCAAAAACAATATCTGCAATTCACTGTGATTTAGGAATCTCTAAACAAGAATTAATTGATTTTGTAGCCGTATGCACACGAGCGGAAAAGGGCAACGCAAACCTCATAAAAGCACGCTATCATTTCTTCGTTCGGGCTTTGGAAGGTGCATACATTACGTTGAATGAACCACGCCAGCTTTATCTCAGAAGGCAGGAACACAGCAAAGAAGGCCAGCGGGTTTTTGAAATTTCCGTGTGTCAAGACTGTGGGCGAATCGCTATCGTTGGGAAAGACGAAAACGGTTTTTTTCAGCAGGTGGAAGACCGAACGCGACCCCAAAGAATGTGATTTTTATTTGCTGTGGGATTCTTCTATTTCTGGTGAAATCAGTTCTGACGATGAAGATGAAGTGGCTGGCACCGACCAAGCCGAGAATCTTGGTAAAGATGACTTTGTGATTTGTCCTCAATGCAGCCGGATTGATGCAAAGGCAAATTTACACTTTGGCCCTATCTGCAGTTGCGAAAACGTCAAGTATGTTTCGTTAAAGCGTGTTAGTAGAACCAAGGAAAAGAACATCGCCAAATGCCCTGCTTGCGGTTATGGTACATTTCGCAGTTTTTATTTAGGTGCTGATGCAGCAACTGCTGTTTTGTGTACAGATTTGTTCGAACAACTCCCAGATCGAGAAATTGTCACCGTAGCAGATGTGGCGCAGCCAGAAGCAAGGCCGCTGAGTGGACCATTTGCAAAGATTGCATTCAGGCCCAAAGAACCTGAAACAAAGAAGAAGGAGAAGCAGTTTCTGTGTTTCTCTGACAGCCGCAGTGAAGCCGCTTTTTTTGCTAATTATCTTGAGAAATCCTATGAAGAGTTCCTGCGTAGACGCGGAATTTGGCACGTGGCAAAAGAAATGCAGGCACACGGCGAATACTCCCTATCTGTTCCGGCGTTTGTTGATCGTCTTGCTAGAGTCTTTGAAAAAGAACAGTCTTTCCGCCTGTGGAGTCCGGACGGAATCCGTGATGCAGACAGCCTTTCAGAAACAAATCGGCACAACGCTTGGAAAGCCTTGCTCAATGAACTCTTTAACGGCAGACGTGCCACAAGCCTTTCCTCTATGGGACTTATCTCTTTTGAATATACACGGAACGACCCTTGCGATAACTACGATCTACCTACATTTTTTGAAGGTACCTACAATCTGTCCAATACAGAAGCTCGCAGCCTCCTCGAACTTATTATTCTTGATGCATGCTATACGGGGGCACTTAACGCTGGGGAAGGAATGACACTAAACGACGAAGAACGGGAGTATATTTTCTTTACGCCCCAAGAAAAACACTTGATCCTCTGTAAAAGCAGTGAAACTGTCGGGCGTGCAAATCTGATGGGCTGGGCCGCACGGGCACGTGAAAATGGAAAGAACGCATATTACCCAAGCACTCGCTTACAGCGACTTTGCATTGCAACCGGTATGTCGGAAGATGATGCAAATCAATTCTTGAAAGACTATTGGGAGAATGTTTTTGAGCAAGAGAAGAATGCCGAATATGCGCTCAATATCTGTGATTTTAGAATTCGATTAAATGCTGATCCTGCTGTACATACATACCGCTGCAGAAAATGCGGACGCATCACAGTGCATAATGTCAAAAATCGCTGCGCTATCATGCGTTGTGATGGACAGTTAGAAGAAATCAAAGATCCACAAACCTATTTTAACGTCAACCACTATATGAAGCTCTACAGCAGCGATAAAATGCAACCTTTACAGGTGAAAGAGCATACTGCACAGCTTTCTAGAAATCGGCAGACACAATATCAACAGGCATTTGTCGATGGGAAAATCAACGCACTAAGTTGTTCTACTACATTTGAAATGGGTGTTGATGTTGGCGGCTTGGAAACGGTATGTATGCGAGATATACCACCGAGTCCTTCCAACTATGTTCAGCGTGCTGGCCGTGCTGGTCGTTCATCACACTCAGCGGCGTTTGTTATGACATATGCAAAGCTCTCATCTCATGATTTTACATATTACGATAATCCGGAAAGTATCATTTCCGGCAAGATTTCTGCACCTGTTTTTTCATTGCAAAATAAAAAGGTTATTTACCGGCATATTTTTGCTGTTGCGTTAAGTGAGTTTTTTGCGAAGTACCCCGAAGTTTATAATGGAGATAATGCAACCGTATTTCTTAATGGGGACGGTTTTGAAAAGCTCAAAGATTTTTTGACATCGCCTTCTGAACGACTTGTAAGCCTTCTTAAAAAGTCTGTCCCGATCGAAATGCATCAGCCAATGGGAATTCATGATAATTCATGGATTGATGAGCTCATCGGCGAAAACGGCATTCTATCGTCTGCAGTCGAACGCTATAAACGGGAACTGGCTGAATTAGAAAAAGCGTGGAAACAGTCTCAAAGAACGAATCCTGAACGTTCCAGTGGCCTTTATCATGAGTTGAAGCGGCTTCGGTGCGCGGATGATGATGGTTATAGCAGAAGTCTAATTGATTTCTTAGCCAGAAACAACATCCTTCCCAAATATGGATTCCCTGTAGATACCGTTGAACTGCAAATAGCAGGGAAACGCAACGGGAACAGCAATGAGGATTTGACGCTTGCGCGTGACTTGCAAATGGCAATCGCAGAATACGCACCTGGTTCTGAGGTCATTGCAGATGGGAAATTATATAAGAGCCGATACATCAGGATGGAATCGGTTCAAAAGCGAACCGCAGCATACGGGTATTACGCAAAATGCAAAACTTGTGATGAATACAATTTCACTCGCAATTTGCAGGTCCGCACAACGGGACAGGAATGCATATCTTGCGGCACAAAAATACCAGGAAAATCATGGATTGAAACAATAGAACCAAGGCTAGGTTTTATCACCGACAAAGCAGACGCAAAGGATGCTCCGATGACAAGGCCGGAGCGTGATTACAAGACGGAAGATTATTATATCGGTGATCAAGATCGTGATATCATTAAAAAGAAAGCTTTCTCGTTTGATGGTGCAAAGGTGGAATTGCAGTCTACTGCAAATGATTCGCTTGTTGTAATTGGTTCTGCACAGCATAGGGTATGCCCACGTTGTGGATGGACAAGCGATGCAAATGGCGTATTTTATAGCCACAAGACATCATGGGGGTATCCTTGTAAATACGAAGGTACCGGTGATCCACTGTACCTTTCTCACGTATTCAAGACAGATGTTGTGAAGTTAACATTCTTTACGTCCGATGCTGCTGACTATAAAACCATGCTTTCTGTCATGTACGCTCTGTTGGAGGGTTTGTCCAGAGAACTTGGAATTGAACGCACCGATTTAAAGGGATGTTTACATCAGCAAAACTGGAGTGGAAACAACAAACTGCTATTCTCCATTATTCTCTATGATGCAGTTGCTGGTGGTGCTGGTCATGTGCGTAGGTTGGTTACGGATGACGGTGCTGCTTTCGCTCGTGTTTTGAAAGCAGCATATTCTGTTGTACATAATTGTAGTTGCGAGCCATCCTGCTACCATTGCCTCAGAAACTATTATAATCAGAAAGTACACGATTCCCTAGACCGACATCTTGCGGCTTCATTTTTGTCGAATTGGCTGGGTGAATACACTTCTGTCGAACTACAAGAAACAGAAAAGGAAATTTTCACTGATGTTTCCTCACATACAGCGCAGCCTATTGCGATTCAGGGTGATACTTATGCTAACGACTATTCTTCATGGAAAGAGGTTTTTTCCGTTAGTGGATTTGATGTCGCCATTGGACAAGCATGGGACGCCGCTGGTATTTCCCTAGAAGCCCTGATTTTGCCGGATGTTCATGTGGATGATGTCTATGTCGAACCCTGCTTCGCGTGGGAAAAGCAACGAATTTTGATCGTTGATGCATTGGATGCCGATGTTCAAAACATATTGAACAACAGTGACTGGTTGTTGATGGACATACACACATCCCCAGAAGAACTGAGTATCAAGCTGAAAGAAAGAAGTTGATAGAAATTGGCGATTATGATTCCCAGCATGGAAACTAAGGAAGATTTTAATGCTAGTGGTGGGGAACTACTTCTCTACGAACTCCTTGCTCAGCTCCCTGATGATTATTATATTTTTCACTCTACGCGCTGGAACGAAAAGTTGCAGAAATCTGCATACTCTGGTGCTCACAGATACGTACAATGGGGAGAAGCGGATTTTACAATTTTTCATCCCGTGTATGGCTTTATTGTCTTTGAAGTAAAAGATGGACAGATTGCGTTTAGTCGTGAGCGCGGATGGATTCAAATCAACCGCTATTCCGGGCATGAAAAAATAATTGATCCGATGGAGCAAGCTGAGCGTAGCAAATATTATTTTCTGGACCAGATAAAGCGGCGCTTTGGTGGCTCCTCTCCCTATTCGTTTTGCTCTGCAGTTTGGTTCACATCGGGTGACAAAGCTTGCGTTGATGGGGCAATGCCGCTAAATTACAAGGAAGAAACTGTCTTATGGAGCAATGACTTGCAGTCTCCCACCTCTGCAGAAATGGCCATTCGAAAAGTTTATCGTTATTATGACGTGAAGCATGTTGTACCCTCAAATGAAACCACGGCAAAAGTCCTTGACACGTTAGCTCCGGAATTTGGCGTCTTTGAGAGTATCCGAAGCAGGATGCTCTCAACAAAAGCTATGTTCCGAAAGATGACCGCGGAACAAATGTATCTGTTGGACTATCTTGAAGAGCAAGAAGAAGCTGCTATTCACGGTGTTGCCGGAACTGGAAAAACCGTACTTGCGGTGCAAAAAGCTAAGTCACTCTCTGAAAGCGGCCCTGTTCTTTTCCTTTGCTTTAACCGCTTTCTGAAGAATCATCTGCAAAATGCATATTCCGCAGAATCGGGCATTGCTTTTTATACGCTAGATGGCCTTCTGACGAAATATACAAGTAACTTTAGTCAAAGTCCGAGTGAGCGAACAGAAATGATTACTGAGTTTCTTATGGACTGGGACCAGTATGAAATTCCTTTTTGCCATATCGTAATTGATGAAGGACAAGATTTTCAAGACGAACACTTGCAACTCCTTCACGCCATTGCCAGGTCAAAAAACGGATGCTTTTATGTGTTTTATGATAAGAACCAGTTTGTTCAGGGGGTGAACTATGCACAATGGCTTGACCAAATGGAATGTCGGTTGGTGCTTTCGCGGAACTGCAGAAATACAAAAGAAATTGCTATTACATCAACTCGCCCCATCGGTCTTGAAGAAAGCCGCATAAAGATGCGCCGTGAATTTGATAGTTTCAGCACATGGAAACCTAAACTATTCTTTGTTGATGGCAAAACCACGCTACAAGAATATCTTGCCAAACTAATAAAAAAATATACCGCTGCGGGTATCAAAGAAAAAGATATTGTCGTTCTATCAATGAAGCCAGAGGGGAAATCTATGCTTCAACAATCAGATCTTTGCATTTCTGGGAAATACATACTGTCGCGTGAGCCAAAAGAAAACTCTATTTTCTTTACAACTGTTCGAAAATTTAAGGGGTTGGAGGCAGAGGTAATTATCTGCATTGACATTGATAAAGAGACTTTTTCCTCTCCTCAAGAACGCAATGTATTTTATGTTGGAACATCGAGAGCAATGGCGTACTTAGACCTACTCTCACTTAGTAGTCCGGAGGAATTAGCCACTGCGATTGACGGTGGAGAAATATATAGTAAACGTCCCCAAGCAATTAAAGCAGTCAGAGATTGCCTTAAAGTCAAGATTGCTTCTGCGTTTGATTTAACAGACGATATGGACTCATGACAAAAAGTATTTGTGTTCATACAACCCTGTATATCTAGAATTTAGCAAGTAATTTCCTTCCTCCAACGCCGCCTATGGCGGCATTGACGCAAGCATCGCATTTTGATGTCAAAATACTGCTTGCTGGGGTAAACCCC
>OLGH01001889.1_pt1 | contig 18264 bp, 15 predicted proteins | sample 1604851 | NCBI WGS metagenome assembly OLGH01 (sample SAMEA3888894, study PRJEB22519) | human gut metagenome | biome: human gut; feature: human-associated habitat; material: faeces | place: Denmark | collected 2010 | reverse complement strand
CAGCAAAGAAAAACAGAGCGTTCCCGACGGGGAACGCCCTGTTGTACATATCGCTGTCGTATGTGGATTTTCAGGGTGCGTCCGCAAGGCGCACCCTGTTTTTGTTTTGCTGCTAAATCATTAATATTTGTGTTTGTTCATTTTTAGGAAGCATTGAATTGGGAAGAACAGTTTCTTTTTTTCTAATAAAATGATTAGATAAAGTAATCAGTTGCGCAGACGGTGTCACATATGAGCTACTACTCCAAATTAACTTTCCATCAGCACCAACATCATACTCTACAAAACGATATTTATTCACTCCAACCTTCAAGGCTAAATCAACTATAATTTTCTTACTTTCATAGCTCGAAGAGCAAATTTCAAATTCAGATAAACAACTTCGGAGAGAGAGTTCATAATCCAAGACTGTAATTATGGCGAAATATTTCTCATCGGCGATCAAATTATATAAAAACTTCTCCATACTACATGACCTCCTCTCCTAACGTAATAGCTTTTAAAACACTGTGTAATACCGATCTATTATTTCGATTCCTTCTAATAGCAATTGTCTTGCCGTCTGAATATCCGGAATAACCGCTGTTTCCACATCCTCTGCAGACCAATGCGAATATGGATGTCTTACGCTATTATACTTTGTATAAAGGTCATTCAAATAATCTTGTTGTTGCAATGTCAGTAGCGCAGTTTTCGGACTATTACATTCATATTTTCCGATATTATTTCTCAAAAAATAAGAAAAATTGTTCGTTCCGTTTTCTTTTTCCGTTGCTAACCCCATAGTATCTCCTAAGATTCTATGCAGATAATATTCATATGTTCTAAAAATAGGTGTAACTAGGCAAGTATAATCTGGCATATACCCTGTCAGCATTGTATTATATACCGCCGACAAAAGATTGGCATATTGCTTTTCGGTTTCCATACGATAGTGCGGTAATAGCTGCTCAAATTGATTTTCCACGTCTTCAATACTTAATGTTAAAGCATGATAACTATTCAGCGTTTCAACAACAGTTTGATTATCACTCATGAAACCGATGGCCGTTGCTATCAATTTTTGAAACAAAACCGTTTGTTTTCCTTGAACATAAGATTTAGATTGTTGGTAGCAATTAATAACAACTGTGTTTTTTCCTTGTACAAGCTTTATTTTTTCACGGTTTCCAATAGAGCTAGTCTGTACATTGATTGCAGGGATGGTATCATGTAAAAGTTCATTATTTTCATCATTAATATAATCCACTATAGCTGACCAATCATCTGAATTGTATCCAACAAAATAAACTGAGCCATCATCGTATGTCTTATATCCCTTTGCTAAAAGTGCATTACGTGCAAGTCTATCTGCTTCTTCATTAAACTCAATGCCTGTATGCGATTCTATTTTTACAAAGCAAATCTCCAAGTTAGAAGTTTTTTCATGTATAAAACGAGAATAATCTTGAGCTATAACTGTTTTGGCTTTCCATTCACCTGTAGCCCATTTTTCAATGCCGGCATAATCGTAGTAGATCGTAATTTTTGCTTTATTATATTGAATCGCCCAATTAATTACTTCTTTTGCCCCTTCTAACTCTGCAGATACATTTCTCAAGCTCAAAAAATTCCGACCTACAATTGGGGGCGAAAAAGCTTTATAAAGGACTTCCTTTCTGTCATTACCACTGAATATAATAGCTCCAAATGCCGATTTTTCTTCATTAGCATTGCAGCTTCCATCTATAAATGCAATAGCTTCATCTTCAGAAAGCTTCTCTATTTGAGTTCTTATTTGAGTATTGGTATCTATTACGCTATCAACTTCATCTATTTCCCCATTTGAGTTTGCATCATTAAGATACGCTTCAGCTTCTGACAAGGTCATGAATCCTCTATATAGCGCTCCATGGTGCCCATTTACTTGCTTACTGCACTCATCCCATGTCCTATAAATCCCATTGTTTCGACCAATTTTCACAGCATAATAATTGTATTTTGCCATAGGATGACACCCTCCACTGTTTTTCTTCATTATAGCATACTACAAAGAAAACACAACTGTCTCATGTAAATCAACCAGCAAGTCCTATCATCGTCCTTCATAATCGTATTCTCCCGAAATCATGTCGTAGTTTATGTCGGTCAATCTATGATTTCGGATTTCATCTTCCACGGACACCTGCATGGAACTTGTCGGGGCAAAGCCCCTCCATCTGCTAACGCAGACCGTTCCGTCGCTTAAAAGCCCCACTGGGGCTTTCATTGCTTCGCAAACGCTAATTTTCCGAAGAAAACAAATAATCCGAACCCATCTCCTATCGGAAACAAGTTCGGATTATTTTTGTTTGGTCCGAGTGGCGAGAATCGAACTCACGGCCTCTTGAACCCCATTCAAGCGCGCTACCAAAACTGCGCTACACCCGGATATTTGTTGTGGCTCATCGCTCACAGCTCCATTAGTATACCCGCTATAGGCCGTTTTGTCAAGCGCTTTTTTTATTTTTCTTGGATTTTTTCTGGATTTTTCGCTCATCGTCCAGAAGCTCTCGATGGTGCGTCCATTTCATTTTCGGTGACTGCCATTGCCACGGCAAAGACGCTGTGGGCGCCCGCATCCAGCAGTGCCTGCGCGCAGGCTGCGGCGGTAGCGCCGGTGGTGATGACGTCATCCACCAGCAGCACCCGCTTCCCTTCCACGAGTTCCGGTTCCTGTGCCCGGAAGGCACCGGCCGCATTTGCCAGACGCTCGTCCAGCGAGAGTCCTGCCTGATGACGTCCGGCCCGGACGCGGCAGAGCGCCTTTGGCAGCAGCGGGAGACCCAGCGCATGGGCCAGAGGCTGCGCCATCCGCTCCGGCACATTGTAGCCGCGCCGACGGCTGGTGGCAGGCACCGGAACGATGCAGTCATAACCGATGGCCGCACCGGGGACCAGCCCCGGCACCGGCTCTGCAAAGTGCATCTCCACCTCTGCCCCGAACAGCCGGGCCGTCATCTCCACGCCAAGCTCCACCGCTGTCCAGCTTTCGCCTTCGTATTTGGCGCGGAGGATGGCGCTGCGGACGACGCCCTCGTACCGGTAGGGCGCAGCCGCCCCGTCCAGAGCACCCAGATAGTGGCGGCTCACGTCCAGCCGCATGACCGGGCCGCGGCGCAGCTCTTCCAGCCGCGGTGTACACACCTCACAGAGCGGCAGCGTTCCCAGCACCCTGCAGCAGCAGGGACACCGCCTCGGGAAAAGCAGCTGGCGCATCTGCCGGGCAAGCTGCGCGGGGCGGCTGTAATAACCTGCCATCAGTCTTTTTTGACGGCGACGATGATACGCACCTTTTTGCCAGCGGCGCAGCCAAAGTTGTCGTACCAGCCGGTAAGATAGTAATCATCGGAGTTGACGGAAGTGAGCTTGGTGTAGTAATATTGACCCTTGTACCACAGGTAGACCTGCGTATTATCGGCCATTTCAAACCTTTCGCCCTTGGAGGAAAGGACGCTGGCCGCACCCACCTTGTCGATCTTCATGGGCATCAGCTGCACCATGTTGCGGACAGAGCCGGTCGTCTCCTGACAGACCGCAATGCCGCCAGCCAGCACAGGATACTTGATGGAAGTGCTCAGACTGGCCTGCTGGCCGTTGACGTAGCCGATATAGGTCGCACCGCTGCCGATGAAGTTGAATATCTGGCTGAAGGGAGTGCCGGTGATCTGGGCGATCTGCTGGAAGCCGAGGCCCAGAAGTGCGCCGGTGTTGCTGGTCAGGCGCTCCCATGCCGTGCTGAGGATGTCGCCGGAGATAACGCCCCACAAGATCTCTGTGGTGGTGGGTACCATAATGCTCTTCACCTGACTGACGACTGCATTGGTATCAATGGTGCCGTCACCCGGCTCAGCCTTGATGGCACTGAGAAGGGTGCTGTAGTTGGCGGCGACATTCTTCACATCGTCCAGCACACCGTAGTACCACAGGTCGCCGGTCACATCGTTCAGAATAAGCGTGTCGATCTGCCCCTGCGGATTGGTGGTGTAGTAGCGGACATCGGAAGCCTTTAAGTTTACCCCCGATAGGCGGCTGGGACGAACCGTCCCAGCCACACCCCCTGTACTCGTATCAAGGATCTGCACGTCATCTGCCAGAGCCATATTGCCCAGCGCGGTGGCGTTCTCGTTCACAGTGCCGCTGACGGAGCGCTCATCGATTTTTTCCACGCTCTCGCCTTCGGGGCTGACCCGCACTTCCACCAGCCAGCCAGCGGGGAAATTCAGGCTCTTGTCTACATTCACTTCGCGGGCAAGGCCGTCGGTACACAGGACCTTGACGGTCTGAAGCACATCGGCACTGTTGTCCTCGTCGATGAGGTTGCGGGCGGACGACTGCACCACGCCGTAAAAGACCTCGTCGGCCTCCTCGCCGGTGATGATGCCTGCGGCCACATTGTTCATGCCCAGCAGAAGAGTGACCACCTGGCCGACACCGCCGCCGTTGAGAGAAGACACCTGAGAAGCAATGGCCGTACTGCCCAACGTATAGGACGTGCCTGCCACCGTGATGGAAGCGGGGGCGCTGGCCGAGGGAGACACCTCGGTGATGCGGCCTGCGGCACGGCGGGTATAGACCCACAGGGTCTTGAGGCTCTCGCTGTAGTAGTAGACGTCGTATTTGTTCAGCTCTGCGGAGCCGGAGACCTTATCGTTGCGGTAGACGCTGGCAGGGACAAAGGGCAGCACCGTGCTCTCCGAAGCCACGAAGGGGCCTTCCAGGCTGCTGAGCAGGATGGTGGAGCCGTCCACCTGACCATTGCTCACGGTAAAGCCAAGGGTCGTGCCGTAGGCCGAGCCGCTGGCGTTGTTGGCGGTGAGAGCATTGTAGAGCAGGACGGCGCAGTCCTCGTAGTTCATCGCTTCGCCCTGACGGCGGTCGAGGCCGGCACGCAGGCCGATCTCGCTGGCCTTGTTGAGCTGGGCGTTGGGAAACGCGCCGCTCAGGTCGGTCATCTTATAGCCCATCAGCTTGAGCACTGCGGTGCAGGCTTCTTCCAGCGTGACGGCGTTGTTCGGGCGGAAGCTGCCATCGGTGTAGCCGTTCATCCAGCCCTGCTGCACGGCGATGCGGACATAGGGCGCCCATGCCGAGGAGCCGGGCAGGTCGGTGTAGAGGGTACCCACTGCCCCCTGAGAAGAGACGCTCTCCCGGTAGGTAGAGTAAGAGGTCAGCATTCTGGCAAATGCGCCGCGGGTCACGGCTGCATTCAGTGCGCCGGACTGCTCGGAATCCATAGCACCCAGCGTGATGGCAAACTGGACGGCGGTGTTGTTGCCCGCAGCCGATGCCGGCATCACCAGCATCGACACCGCGATGCTGACCGCCAGCAGAAATGCGAGAAGACGTTTTTTCATTGTGATCTCCTTATAAAAAATGTTAAACCTCTCAGTCTCGCTTCGCTCGACAAGGCCGGGTTGCGGCACCCAGCATCCGCTGCGCATTGCGCGCGTCTTGCTGGCCGCTGCCCCAACAACGACTCCCTGTTTCCGCCACTGGCGGCGGTCGTCGTTGTTGCCCCTGCCGAGGGGAGCCTTTGGCAAAGAGGTCAGTCTTACGATGTTTTATGAGAAGCGCAGCGGAACGCCAGGGCCTCTCCTCGATAGAAGAGGTGGCATCGCGCAGCGATGACGGAGAGGTTATTCCTCCTCCTGCTCCACCTCGGCGCTCTCATCCACATAGTCGAGCTCCACAGCGGTAGACTCCACATCTGCGTGGGAGACATCCGGGGCGATGACGCCGTCGCCGTTCAGATCTTGGCCGGTAATGGCTTCCAGCATGGACTGGGTCTCCGGATGCAGCTTTATAAAGCGCCGGACGGCCAGCATGGTGTACAGGGCGCTCAGCAGGTTCAGTGCACCTTCCAGGATGAGGATGAGGCCGATGGCCATCACCAGCGTCTCCATGGTGCCGAAGGGGTCCACCACCATCACGATGCCCAGCACGACGCTGAGCACGGCCAGCAGCAGAAAGACCTTCCAGCTCGAATACTCGCACCGGCGCAGCTCGAGAGCGTTCTGGATGCGGCCCAGACTGTCAAAGATGACGAACAGGCCGAACACGATGGGCAGCACCCGCACCACCACATCGCTGCGGATGATGAGGAATGCGCCCAGCGCCAGACAGACAAGCCCCGAGATGAGGGTGAGCTGGCTCTGGAACACGCCGCGCTCTACGACAAAATACCGCACCAGCTGCACTGCCGCGCAGGCCAGCACCACGCCGCCCAGCGCGTAGCAGACCACGTTGAGGGCCGTGCCAGGCACCATCAGCAGGAAGATGCCCAGCGCCAGATAGAGCAGGCTCATGAGGATAAGGTTCCACTTCAGCTTTTTTGCCATAGAGTTCACGTTCCTTTCAGGTTATACGGCTGCGTCCTGCTTTTCGGAGAGCGGGACGATGACGGTACGGTTGATGCGGGCCATGAAAACGAGGCTCAGCGCAAGGCTGACCACCTCCGCGATGATGAAGGCCCACCAGACCATGTTCACCTCGCCGGTGCGGCTCAGCAGCCATGCAGCGGGGATGAGCACCACCAGCTGACGGCAGATGGAGACGGTCAGGCTGAACACGCCGTTGCCCAGCGCCTGGAACACCGAGCTCAGCACGATGCCGGCACCCGCCAGCAGGAAGTGGGGGCAGATGATGCGCAGCGCCGGGACGCCGATGGCCAGCATGGCGTCGCTGGCGGCAAAGAGGCCCAGCAGCTTATCCGGCAGGAACTGGAAGATGCAGAAGCCCACCAGCATGATGCACTCGGCGTAGAAGACTGAGAGGCGGATGGTCTTTTTGACCCGCTCCGGCTTCCGTGCGCCGTAGTTGTAGCTGATGATGGGGACCATGCCGTTGTTCATACCGAAGATGGGCATGAACACGAAGCTCTGCAGCTTGAAGTAGACGCCGAAGACGGCGACAGCCGTGGCCGAGAAGGCCATCAGGATCTGGTTCATGAAGAAGGTCATCACGCTGCCCACGCACTGCATGGCGATGCTGGGCAGGCCGACGGTGTAGATGCGGCCGATGGCCTTTGCGCTGGGCCGGAAGCCCCGGAAGCTGATCTGGATGTCGGGGTTCTTATTGAGGTTGAAGTACAGCGTCATGCCCGCGCCGCAGAACTGGCCGATGACGGTGGCCGCGGCAGCGCCGGTGGTGCCGGACAGGGCCTCGCCGCAGTAGCCGAAGATGAAGATGGGGTCGAGAACGATGTTCACGACAGCGCCCACCAGCTGGCTTATCATGCTCAGATGGGTGCGGCCGGTAGCGGCCAGCAGCTTCTCGCCCATGGTCTGGGTAAAGAGGCCGAGGCTGAGCACGCAGCAGAGCTGCAGATACTGGATGCCCTGCCGGGCGATGTCCATGTCCGAAGTCTGTGCGTAGAAGTAGGGTTTCATGCAGGTGAGGCCGATGACGAGGAAGACGGCGTAGCTGCACAGGGACAGGAAGATGCCGTTCTCGGCGGTCTTATTGGCCCGTTCCTGGTTCTTTTCGCCGAGGCTCTTGGACAGCAGGGCGTTGACGCCCACGCCGGTGCCGACGCCCACGGCGATCATGACGTTCTGCAAAGAGAACGCCAGCGAAACGGCGGTCAGGGCGCTCTCGCTGACGTGGGACACGAAAATCGAGTCCACCACGTTGTAGAGGGCCTGCACCAGCATGGATACCATCATCGGCACGCTGAGCTTGATGAGCAGAGGATTGATGTCCATGGTACCCATGATGTTTTCCCGCTCATCGGCGGGAGAGGATAAGGACTGCTTGTTTTCCACGATTTCTCCTTTTGATGTTGATGACTTGGGGATGCAGAGTTCTTCTATGCCGCAAACGTGGGCAGAGCGCAAAAGCACCCCACCCACGCAGCATCATTATTTATTTTGCCCCTTCCGGGGCGGCGGGCATCAGCCCTCCATAGCCTTCTCCTTGGCCTCTGCGGCGGCAAGGATCATGTTCACACAGGCGTCATGGCCCAGTGCGGCGTTGATGGCGAGGTCATAGTTGTGGGCATCGCCCCAGCGGTTCTGGGTGTAGTAGTTGTAGTAGGCGGCACGGTTGCGGTCGGTCTTGTCGATCTCGTCCTTGATGCCCTTTTCGTCCTTGGCCTGCAGCATGTTGTTCTCCTTGCCGTAAGCCAGACGCCACTCCTTGGGGGCGTAGACGAAGATGCGCAGCACGTCCTTGCGGTCGCGCAGGACATAGTCGCCGCAGCGGCCCACGATGACGCAGGGGCCTTCGTCGGCCAGCTGCTTGATGATGCGGCTCTGCAGGATGAAGACCTGATCGCCCAGCGGAAGGTCATTGCCCATCGTATACAGGCTGTACAGCAGGCTGTGGGTGTGCCGCTTTTCGCTGGCGGCCACGGCCTCCTCGGACAGTCCGGAATTCTTGGCGGCCATCGTGATCAGTTCCTTGTCGTAGAGCTTGATGCCCAGTGCGCGTGCCACGTCCTTGGCGATGTAGCGTCCGCCGGTGCAGTACTCGCGGCCCAAAGTGATGATCGTCTTTGCCATAATATGTTCCTCCCATGTTGATGATTTATCCCAAAAAGCTCTTGGCTGTGCTGCCTCTCAGGAGACAGAAGGCTCGGTGCTTTGGTTTGCTTCCGATAGCGGCAGCGTGGGCGGCGGAGGGGCTGGCAGACGGACCTCTGCAAACTGCATGGTGCCGGTCTGGTCCACGATGTAAACGCTGCACCGCCCGCCTGCGTCGGTCTGCTCGGGCGGGAAGCGGAAGCCGCCTGTCCGTGTCCGCTCCATCCTCCGGAAGGTGCGGTGGGCTGTGGTGGCGTGGGCTACTCCGTCGTGAGGGCTGCAGGCCGCCCAGCCGGAAAATTCGGCCGGGAGCAGCTGCCGCTGGCCCTTCTGGGCCAGATACCAGCAGTCATCCTCGGCGCTGTACACAAAGTCGCAGGAGACCCGCCGGGGGCGGTTGGCCTCGGTGTCCCGGGGCTTGGGGCGGAGGGCGATGGCCCGCCCGGTGAAGTAGCGGGCAAAATCCGTCACTGCCATCGTGCAGTTCACGGCCCCGTCGCTGTCGGCGGTGGGGTCGTTGAGCAGGACATAATCGGCGAGGACCGCGTCGTCGTGGCCGAAGCCCCGCAGACCCATCCAGACCCCGATGGGGTCCCGCTGGCCCCGGATGCGGCGCTCGATGCGCACGGCCACGGAACAGCCGTCGTGTATCTGCTCCCGCAGGTCCTGCAGGTCCATCCACGCCTGCCAGCAGGGAAAACCGCAGCAGCCCGCTGCCGCGGCGGCAAAAGCGCCGTTGCTGGTGCTGCCGGTGGTCTTGTCCTCCATGACGTAGGCCACCTCTTCGGGCAGGATGTCCTCGCCCCAGCGGTTCATCAGGGCCGCCATCACCAGCGGCAGGTCCATGTCCCGGCCAAAGCTGGGGTCATGGGCCGAGAGGCAGTACTCCGGTAAGTACAGGCGGCGGTTGATGGGGTGGCCGCTCTGCTTATCCCACGCAAGGGGGCGGACCGCCGCCGCCAGCAGCCGGAGCGCCGGGGTGACTTTATCGTTGTTGGTCGAAAGATTGACCTGAAGCTGGACGCCGGTGCCGCCGCCAGGCAGCGCCACCGTCACGGTGTCGCCCATCAGGAAGATGAGGCCGTCGTCGCTGTGGGTGCTGATGCTGGCCCGGGGGTAATCCGGCGCCCACTTGCCAAAGCTCATCCAGCCCGTCCAGCTGCCGCCTGCGTAGACGCGGCAGCGCACCTCCACCATCGTGTTCTGGGGCGCGTGGGCGTTCCAGCTGACGTTCAGGTTGCAGAAGGCCGGCATGGCGAACTCGGGCGTCGTGTAGCTGCCGTATTGCAGGTACCGCCCGGCCACGCTGTCCAGCACGACGCTGCCGTTGTCCAGCGCTACATTATCGAGCTGTCCGCGGGAAAATGTCTCCGTGCCCTGCAGCACCAGATTGTTCCGCTGTTCCATTGCACGCATCCCCTTTCCGCGTCGGTGTGTCGTTTATTCCTCGTCGTCGCTGCGCTCCTCGGCCATCTCGGCTTCATACTCGGCGTCGTGGAGCTTGCGGATGTTCTCCTCGATGTGGAACACCCGGTCGAGGTCGCCGTAGACGATCTGGCTGGTGATCTCCACCTGGAACCAGAAGCCGAACACCAGCATGAGCAGCAGGCCCAGCGGCATACAGAGGATGACGAGGCCCCAGAACAGTACCGTCACGAGAGACGCAGCCAGTGCGTGGGGCAGGAAAGCGATCATGCAGTTGACGCTGTTCTTGAGCGTCTGGCCGAAAGGCTGGTCCAGCAGGACCACCTGGGGCCACATGTAGGAGAACAGCATGTGGAAGATGACGAGGTTGAGCACCGTGGCCACCCACATGCCTACGCCGACGTTGGTGCCGTGGTAGAGCAGGTTGAAGCAGAAGTACACGAGGAAGAGCTGCACCGTGACCACGACGCAGTAGAGCACGCCCGGCAGGATGCTGGCTTTGAAGTTCTGCTTGAAAGCCTTGCGGTAGGTGGTCCACCAGTAACCGGCCTCATCGCGCAGAGCGCGCAGGACAGTGTCGTACATGCCTGCCAGCACCGGACCGGCCAGGATGCCGCCCACGGCGGCGCTGAGCACCATGACGGGCAGGCTGTTCATCAGGAAGCCGATGTACACCAGACAGATGACGGGCAGAAAGCCCAGACAGGTGAGCAGGTTTGCAAGGAACATCCCGCTCATATCCCGGCCCACCAGCTCGAAGAAGCGGCCTACGCCGGTCTTGCGGGGGGCGTCCTTTTCGACGCCCGGCCCGGACTTGAAATCGTTTGCAGAAGGGAACAGACTCATGTTGTGTGAATATCCTCTCTCGCTGTCCCGAAAGACGGCTTACATTGCGCAGCACGGTTTTGGCAGGAAACGCCATTGTGCTGGCTTTCTGATTATAAATATACCCGGATTTTGTGGATTTTGCAAGCCGCAAAGCCCTCTAAATGTAAAAAAAGTATTTCCTCTCCCTTTTTGGGGCGGAGTGTGATACAATAGAAACGGCTTTTTGAGCCAGAAGGAGGTATCGCTCTGTGAGCATTTTCCGCACCATTGCGTTATTCGTTTATCTGTTCGGGTACATGATCGTCCATTACAGTGTGCTGTGCAAAGCCGAGCGTGCGCTGGCCGCAGGCGACACCGAGACGGTGCGCCAGCTGGTAAAAAAGCACATCCCCCATTGGAGCAAAGGCATCCTGAACGTCACCGGCGTCCGGCTCAGCGTCGAGGGACTGGACAACATCCCGAAGGATGGCCCCTGCGTCTTTGTGGCGAACCACCGCAGTTATTATGACATCCCGCTGCTGCTGGCCGGCCTCGATGAGCCCTACGGCATCCTCGCCAAGGAAGAGCTGGAAAAAATTCCTCTGCTCAACCGCTGGATGAAGCTGCTGGGCTGCGTTTTCGTCCAGCGCGACGATGTCCGCGCCTCGGTGCGCGCGTTGAACGACGCCACCGCCATCGTGGAGAGCGGCAGGAGCTTCATCATCTTCCCTGAAGGCACCCGCTACAAGGGTGAAGAGGGCGGCGCCGGTGAGTTCAAGGCCGGTGCCTTCCGCATTGCGGTCAAGACCGGCGCGCCGGTGGTGCCGGTGGCCATCTCCGGCGCACGGGGCCTGTTCGAGGCCCACGGCAACCGTGCCACCCCCGGAACGGTATACGTCCGGGTGCTGCCGCCCATCCAGACGGCAGACATGAGCCGGGCCGAGCAGAAGCAGCTGCCTGATGCCGTCCGCCAGACCATTCTGGCAGAGTTATAACTTTTTTGGAGGACACTGCCTCATGGCAAGCTACCGTTACGAGCGCGACATCGACCCGAAAGACATTGCCCCTCGCAAGGAAAGACAGTACACCCGCAAGGAGCGATGGGCCAACTGGTGGGACTATAACCTGAAATGGGTCATCATCATCGGCATCGCCGCGGCTTTTGTGGCCTACAACTTCATCGGACAGTATTTCTTTGTCACCAAGCCCGATTATAACGTGGCCGTGGTGGCCCCCTACTATCTGCCCGAGGACACCGTGAACTCTTTGCAGGATGCACTGGCCGCTTACGGCGAAGACCGCAACGGCGACGGCAAGGTGGTCGTGACCCTCAACGTCTACACTCTCGACTACTCCGACACTGAGACCCAGACCGAGAGCGCTGCTTATCTGACCATGGCTGGAACTACCAAGCTGGCTACCGACGTACAGGGCGGCCTCAGCTCTGTTTTCCTGCTCTGGGACCCGGCGGGCTTTGAAGAGAGCACCGGCTCGCTGCGGTATCTTGACGGCACTTTGCCCGCCGCCGACAGCGACGAGGACTGGTGGAACATGGTGTACAAGTGGGATGACTGCCCGGTCCTGGCTGGCCTCGACCTCGGTGATTACGGCCCCGACACCACCCAGAGCAGGAGTGGTTCCAGTCAGGAGTATATGTCCCAGTTCTATGTGGGAATGCGGGGCGCGTGGAACAGTGGCACTGCTGATAACCTCGCAGGAGGCGAAGAATTCTGGCAGAAGCTGACCGAAGGCGCTGCCTCCACGGCAGCTCCGGAGGACTGAGCCATGCGGTACCGTGTTCTCTCCAAGGGGAAGGCAAAGCATCTCAGCATCCCTGAAAAGCCTGCCGAAAAAACTGCATCTCTGAAGGCTGCCGACCTCGACAACCCCTATGGCCGGGTGTTCGGCACCCCCCGCAGCAGGGAAGACCTGCGCAAATAAGCAAAACGCCCTCTCCGGCAATGCCGGAGGGGGCGTTTTGGTTGCAATCTCTTCGCGTTGACGGCCCCGGATTTGAAATATTATCTACCCTCAAAGAGAGCCGGGCTTGTTGTTTCCTCATCCGGGTTATGGTATACTTACTAAGTATCATCGCTGTAAGAACTGAAACTTTACCCAAAGGATGTGGAAAGATGGACACACTGGAACAAGCCCGCGCCGAGATCGACGCGGTGGACGCGCAGCTAGCTGCCCTGTTTGAGCGGCGGATGGCCGCTGTGCTCAGCGTAGCCCAATACAAACAGGCCCACGGCCTGCCGATTTTTGACGCCGCGCGGGAGGCGGTGGTGCTGGAAAAGGCTGCGGCCCGCATCCAGAACGCTGCCCTCCGGCCTTACTATAAAGACCATGTCCAGAACATGATGGATGTCGCCAAGCAGTACGAAGCTGAGGTGCTGGGCCGGAACCGCGCCGCCTATCAGGGGGTGGAAGGAGCTTTCGCCCACATCGCGCTGCGGGCGCTCTTCCCCCACGCGGAGGCCGTCAGCTACCCGACGTGGGACGAGGTGTTCGATGCCGTCAGCCGGGGCGACACCGCCCACGGCGTTGTGCCGTTTGAGAACAGCCACGCAGGCGATGTCTCCGCTGTCCTCGACTTGTGCTACAACCACCCCGAGCTGTGGGTGGTGGACGTCTACGACCTGCCCATCTCCCAGAACCTGCTCGTCCTGCCCGGCACCCAGCTGGCCCAGCTCAAGCACGTTTACAGCCATCAGCAGGCCATCGCCCAGAGTGAGACGTTCTTAAAGCAGTTCCGTCTGCCCGCCACGGCCATGCCCAACACGGCCATGGCCGCAAAGTTCGTGGCCGAGTCGGGCGACCCGTCCAAAGCCGCCATCGCCAGCGCCGAGACAGCCGCCCTCTACGGGCTGGAAGTCCTCGTCCCCAGCATCAACACCGACGGCGACAACACCACCCGCTTCATCGTCCTCAGCCGCGAAAAGCCCACTGCGGGCAACCGCTTCTCGCTGCTGTTCACACTGGACAACAAACCCGGCAAGCTGGCTGAGGTCATCCAGGTCATTGGCCGCTTCGGCTACGACATGGAGTCCATCAAGAGCCGTCCGCTGCCCCATGTCCCCTTTGATTATTATTTTTACGTCGAGCTGGTGGGCGACCCCTCCGCCGACAAGACCGCCGCGCTGCTGCGTGAGCTGAACCATACCTGCCGCACGGTGCGGCTGTTAGGAGTGTATACAAAATGAGTGGATTTATCGGCACCAAGCTCACCATGAATCTGGGTGAGCGCAGCTATGACATCATCCTGAAAAACGGCGCACTGGAAAATCTGTACCAGTTTGCCCGCCTCGACCGCCGGGTGGCTGTGGTGACGGACGCAGGCGTTCCCGCCGAGTACGCACAGCGTGTGGCCGACCAGTGCCGCGACGCAAAAATTATTACTGTCCCGCAGGGAGAGGCCAGCAAGAGCATGAAGATCCTCGAAAGTGTCCTGCGCCAGATGCTCGAGTTCAACATGGGCCGCGGCGACCTCGTCATCGCCGTCGGCGGCGGCGTCGTGGGCGATCTGGCGGGTTTTGCTGCTTCCATCTATATGCGCGGCATCGACTTCATCAACTGCCCCACCACCACCCTCTCGATGATCGATTCCTCTATCGGCGGCAAGACCGCTGTGGATCTGGGGGAGACGAAGAACATCGTCGGTTCCTTCTGGCAGCCCAAGCTGGTCATCGTAGACCCCAGCACCCTCGCCACCCTGCCCCGCCGCCAGTACATCAACGGTCTGGCCGAGTCGGTGAAGGCCAGTCTGCTGGCCGACCCGGAACTGTTCGCCATCTTTGAAAAGGGCGACATCGACGAGCAGATCGGCGAGATCATCTACCGCAGCCTCCGTTTCAAAAAGAGCATCGTCGAGCAGGACGAGACGGAGCATGGAATGCGCAAGGCCCTCAATTTCGGCCACACCATCGGCCACGGCATCGAGGCCGTCAAGGGCGTCAAGGGACGCCGCACCGTGGGCCTCTACCACGGCGAGTGCGTGGCTTTGGGGATGCTGCCGATGATCGAGTCCAAGGCACTGCAGAAGCGCGTCCGTGCGGTCTACCGCCGTCTGGGCCTGCCCCTGCGTACCGCCTACAATAAGGACAAGGTCTACGCCGAGATGCTCCACGACAAAAAGGCACAGGGCGGCCAGATCACCGTCATCAAGGTGCCGGGTCTGGGCTGCTGGCGCGCGGAGACCATCCCGGTGGAGGGTCTGCGCCCCCTGCTGGGCATGGAGGACTAAAGCCATGAAAAACACCTTTGGCAGCGCATTGGCGCTGACCATCTTCGGCGAGAGCCACGGCAGGGCCATCGGCGGTGTGCTGGACGGCATGGCCGCTGGTGTGCCGGTGGATAAGGAATTCATTGCCGCCTGCATGGATAAGCGCCGCGCCCGGGGCGACGGGCTTTCGACGCCCCGTGTGGAGGCCGATAACGTACAGCTGCTCTCCGGTGTCGTGAACGGTCACACCACCGGCACGGCCATCGCGCTGATGATCGAGAACCAGAACATCCGCAGCGGCGACTACGCCAAGACGGCTGACCTTCTTCGCCCCGGCCACGCGGACTATACCGCCTACGCCAAATACCACGGCTTTCAGGACGCCCGGGGCGGTGGACACTTTTCGGGCCGCATCACTGCCGCGCTGGTGGCAGGCGGTGCCATCGTGCTGGGTGCGCTGAACCGCGCCGGCATCGACATCACCACCCACATCGCCCGCTGTGCCGGCATTTCCGATACGCCCTTTGCGCTGGACGATGCCGCCGCACTGGCCGCTCAGGTGAGCGTGCTGGAAAGCAGGGACGAGGGCTTCGCCCTGCTGGATGCTTCCGTCGAAGAGCCGATGAAAACGGCCATCCGTGCCGCCGGTTCGGAGGGCGACAGCGTGGGCGGCATCCTTGAAACAGCCATTCTCGGCCTGCCCGCCGGTGTGGGCGAGCCGTATTTTGACAGCGTGGAGAGCCTTATTTCCCACATGGCGTTTTCGGTGCCTGCCGTGAAGGGCATTGAGTTCGGCACCGGCTTCGGCTTCGCCGACCTGAAAGGCTCTGAGGCCAACGATGCCTTCCGCATGAAGGGCGATTCGGTGGTTACGGCCACCAACAACAACGCGGGCATCAACGGCGGCATCACCAACGGAATGCCTGTCGTCTTCCGCACCGCTGTCAAGCCGACGCCCAGCATCTACAAAGAGCAGGAGACGGTGGATTACATTGCAAAGCAGGACGCGCCCCTCTCCATTCAGGGCCGTCATGACCCCTGCATCGTGCCTCGCGCCGCCATCGTCCAGACCTGCGCCGCCGCGCTGGCTGTGGGCGATTTGATGACCGCCCGCTATGGCACCGCATGGATGGAGCGGCCCACCAGCTACCGCAGGGAGGGACTGTGATGGAATACGGACTCATCGGCTCGAAACTGGGCCATTCCTACTCGAAGATCATCCATGAAATGCTCTGCGGCTACCACTACGACCTCTGCCCGCTTCCCACCGAAGAGGAAGCCCGGGCTTTCCTCACCAGGCGGCAGTTCAAGGCCATCAATGTCACCATCCCCTATAAGCGGCTGGTGATGGAATACTGCACCTACATCGACCCCCGTGCCAAGGCCATCGGCGCGGTGAACACCGTGGTCAACAAGAACGGCCTGCTCTACGGTTACAACACCGATTATCTCGGCTTTGCCCACCTGTGCGACGCCCACGGCGTCGATTTTGCGGGCAGGACCGTCCTCATCCTCGGCACCGGCGGCACCCACAACACCACCAGCGCCGTCGCCCGCGACAAGGGTGCGGCCAGAGTGCTCACCGTCAGCCGGACGCCGGACGCCGCCAAAGGCCAGCTTTCCTATGAAGAGGCTGTGTTCAGCGGCGCACAAATCGTCATCAACACCACCCCCGCCGGAATGTACCCCAACGTGGGCGTGTGCAGTCTGGACGTGGCAAAAATGCCCGGGCTGGAAGCTGTACTGGACGTGGTGTACAACCCCGATAAGACGGAACTCATCCTCCGGGCCGAAGAGGCCGGGGTCCCGGTGGCTGTGGGCGGCCTCGAGATGCTGGTGGCGCAGGCCGTGTACGCCGCCGAATACTTCCTCAGCCGGAAGTTCGACGACGCAGCAGGGGAGATCGGCCGCATCACTGCCGCACTCCGCCGCGATATGCTCAACGTGGCCCTCATCGGAATGCCATCCAGCGGAAAATCCACGGTAGGCCGTGCATTGGCCGAAAAGCTGGGCAAAAAGTTCATCGACCTCGACGAGGAGATCGTCAAGGCCGATGGCCGCAGCATCCCCGACATCTTCGCCGCCGAGGGCGAGGACGGCTTCCGCGCGAAGGAATCCGCCCAGACCGCCCGCTTTGCCAAAGAGGGACGACAGCTGCTCTCCTGCGGCGGTGGCATCATCAAGCGGGGCGAGAATCTGCGGGCGCTGCATCAGAACGGCGTCGTGCTCTTCCTCGACCGGCCCCTGGATGCGCTGACGGTGGGCGGCGGACGTCCGCTCTCGTCCAGCACCGAGGCGCTGAAAAAGATGGAGGCGGAGCGCCGCCCCCTGTATCTCGCGGCGGCAGACGCCGTTATTCCGAACAGCGGCACGGTGGAAGACGCCGTGACCGCCGCAATGGAGGCACTGGATGAAATTTTTAGTCATTAACGGCCCCAACCTCAACATGATGCACTTCACCGAGCCGGGTGTGGCCGGTCAGCTGGATTATAACGGTCTGCTGGATTACCTCGAGCTGTGCTGTACCCAGATGGGCATGGAAGTGGAATTTTTCCAGTCCAACCACGAGGGCGACCTCATCGACGAGATCCAGTCTGCCGCAGACCGGGCCGATGGTATCATCCTGAATCCCGGCGGCTACGCCCACTACAGCGTCGCCATCCTCGACGCGCTGCGCCTCTGCGGCGTGCCTGCCGTGGAAGTGCTGCTCAGCGAGCCCGACGAGCACGAGCCCTTCCGCAAGACGGACATCGTCTCGTTCGGCTGTCAGGGCCACTTCATCGGCGAGGGCATCAGCGGCTATCTCCACGCTGCCGCCTATCTGGCCCAGCTGCTGCGGCTGGACGGCAGTGCGCACACCCATTTAGTGATGTAAAAATCGACTCTCTTCTGCTGGAAAGCGGAGCAAAGAGGGCGCGGAAAAGAAGGATAGAAAGGAAAAATCTTATGATCATCTCCACCAAAAAGGGTACCCCGAAGGAAGAACTCGAGAAAATCGTTGACCGCTTCGAAAAGCAGGGCCTCGACGTCACCCTCATCACCGGCAAGGACTATAATGTCTTTGGCCTCGTGGGCGATACCACCAAGATCGACGAGCGCGACGTCCTCGCCAACCCCTGGATCGACAACGTGACCCGTGTTTCTGCCCCCTATAAGCGTGCCAACCGCCTCTTCCACCCGGCAGATTCCGTCATCGACTGCGGCGGCGTGAAGATCGGCGGCAAGGAGAAGATCGCTGTCATGGCCGGCCCCTGCAGCATCGAGAGC
>OLGH01001879.1_pt1 | contig 18324 bp, 11 predicted proteins | sample 1604851 | NCBI WGS metagenome assembly OLGH01 (sample SAMEA3888894, study PRJEB22519) | human gut metagenome | biome: human gut; feature: human-associated habitat; material: faeces | place: Denmark | collected 2010 | reverse complement strand
TGAACACGGTGCGGTCTTTCAGGTTTTCGGGCACATCGCCGCGCACGATACGCTGGGCAAGGCCCTCAGCGATAGCCGTTTTACCAACGCCAGCTTCACCGATCAGCACAGGGTTGTTCTTGCGCTTACGGGACAGGATGCGGATAACATTGCGGATCTCGGAATCGCGGCCAATGACGGGGTCCAGCTTGTTGGCACGGGCGGCTTCCACCAGATCCTGGCCATATTTTTTCAGGGCGTCATAGGTGGATTCGGGGTTATCAGTGGTCACGCGCTGGTTGCCGCGCACGGCGGACAACACCTGCATGAACTTTTCCGGTGTGATGCCAAACTGCTTGAACAGCTCGCCAGCCACGCGGCCGGGGCGCTGCAGCATGCCCATAAAGACATGCTCCACACTGATATATTCATCCTTCATCTGCTGGGCCTGCTTTTCAGCGGCGGTCAGGGCTTGGTCCAGCTCATTGGAGATATAGACTTTATCGGGGTCACGGCCGGAACCCGTCACATGCGGCAGCTGGGAAACTTTTTCCGCTGCGGCAGCTTCAAAGGTACCGGGGTCAACGTTCATCTTGGTCAGCAGCTGGGGGATCAGGCCGTCCTGCTGCTGGGTCAGGGCCACCAGCATGTGCTCCTGTTCCAACGCCTGGTTGGAATATTCAATTGCCAAACGCTGGGCAGCCTGCAGGGCTTCCATCGTTTTTTGGGTAAATTGGTTGGTATTCATATCGCAAACCTCCTTTATCGGCAACGATAATGGTTTTCTATCTATTAGCAGCGAACCGGTTCAAGTGCTGCTTCGTGCCCGGCGGCTTGATATCCTTGCAGGTTCAAGGGCGTTATGCGGAAGTATTATCTTTATTAGCACTCTATCTGTTCGACTGCTAATATTGTAACACATAGCCAACCGTTGTCAATAGGGTAAATTGAAAAAGATTTATGAACTGTCAAAAAGTTTCCTGCTTTTTCGGGCGTTTTCCATCTTGCAAGATTTTGGATACAAGTATACAGTAGAATTAGAAAGTGAAGAAGCACAAAAAGCCAAAAACGACAAAGGATCCGCCCATGAAACCTATTTTGATTGTGGATGACGAAGCACCCATCCGTGCGCTGATCCGCCTGACGCTGGAGCGCGCGGGCTACACCTGTGACGAAGCTGCCACCGGCACCGAGGCCGCCGATAAAATTGAAGCAAACACCTATGATCTGGCCCTGCTGGACATTATGCTGCCCGGCCCCGATGGGTACGAGCTGCTGGACTACCTGCGCAGCGTGCAGACCCCGGTGATTTTTTTGACCGCCAAAACCGCGGTGGCGGACCGTGTGCGTGGGCTGCACCTGGGCGCGGATGATTACATTACCAAGCCGTTCGAGCCCACTGAGCTTGTGGCACGGGTGGAAGCGGTGCTGCGCCGCTGTGGTAAAGCCCAGGGTACTCTTGCTGCTTTTGATGTGGTGCTGGACCCGGCTGCCCGCCGGGTAACGCGCAGCGGCACCCCGCTGCACCTGACCCCGCGGGAGTTTGACCTGCTGGAAGTATTGCTGCGCAACCGCGGCATTGTGCTGTACCGCGAAGTGCTCTATGAGCGCGTGTGGGGGCTGGATGCCGAGTATGACAGCCGCACGCTGGATCTGCACATCCAGCGGCTGCGCAAAAAGCTGGGTTGGAAGAACGAGATCCGCACCGTATTCCGTGTGGGCTATGTGCTGGAGCGCGGGGAATGAGCGCCGCTTTGCCTATCCTTTTATGGCAATACCGCATAATTCTAAGTGCCGATACGGCGAGCGAGGTGCGGCAGATGCCAAGCCAAAAGCGCAGATAATACTGGATGTCTTATCGAGCATTTTGGCAACGCAGATGCCGTGCCGCAGCTGCCGGAGCGGTGCTTAAGCCGCAAGGCGGGAATTGTGCGGTGTTGCCTTATAAGTGTGTTGATCGGAATATTTCAACTCTCTTTTGCGGGGTTCGGGGATGCCTTGATTACGCCAAGGCCCAAATCACTGGATAGCGTCGCGCAGTATTTCCAGCAGCGGGGTGATCATCCCGGCTGCAGCGGGACCGCCAAAGTTCACGATGCCGCGCAGCGGCATGGAATCCAGCATCTGAGCTACGGCTTCGCTGCTGGCAATCTCGCTGCCGCCTGCGTTGCCGCCAGTCAGGGCATTGCCCGCCTGTGCCAGCACCTGCTGGATGATGGCAGCCGTGCGGTCATCCTTGGAAAGCTCGCCGATGGTGGTGTTTTCGTCAATCACGAACGGGCGGCGGCGCGGGGTGCTGAACCGCACGCTGAGCGTTGCGTGGATATCCCGGCTGGAATGGCCCAGCAAAATCTTGTACTCGCCTGGGGCGGCGTACCAGCTGCCCAGCGTTTCGTCATAGTAGCTCAAATCCTGCGCGGTCAGGGTGAACTCTACCTGCTTTTCCTCGCCAGGTTCCAGCTTGACCTTCACGAACTTGCGCAGCTCCTTGGGCGGGCGGCCGGTGGTGCCGGTGCAGTCTGCTACATACAGCTGCACAACTTCCTTGCCGGGCATCATGCCAACATTCTTCACGCTCACCCGTACCCGCACGCTGTCGCCCTCGGCAAACTCGTCCGCCGTCAGCTGGGCATTGCGGTACACAAACCCTGTGTAGGAAAGCCCGTGCCCAAACGGCCACAGCACCGGCATCTTGCGGGCATCGTACCAGCGGTAGCCGACATACACGCCCTCGCGGTATTCCACATGGCGGCCGTCACCGGGGAAGTCGAGATAACACGGGGTATCTTCCAGCCGCAGGGGCCAGGTTTCCGGCAGGCGGCCGCTGGGGTTGGCATCGCCCCACAGCAGGGCGTCCGCCGCAGCGCCAACACCTTCGCCGCCCAGATACATGCACAGCACGGCGTTCACATCGTTGGCCCAGGGGCATTCCACCGGGGAACCGGTGTGCAGCACCACAACAGTGTTTTTCTGCACGGCGGCCACGCGGGCAATCAGGTTGTTTTGGCTTTCCGGCAGGCGCATATGGCTGCGGTCAAAGCCTTCGCTTTCAAAAGATTCCGGCAGGCCCGCAAAGATCACCGCCGCGTCAGCTTCCGCTGCGGCGGAAACCGCGCGCAGGAACTCTTCCTCCTCCCGCTGGTCCAGATCAGCGGGGAAGCCCTCCACATAGCTCACCCGGCGGCCATGGCTTTCGGCCATTTCCAGCGCGCTGTCCACCCTGATGGTGTTGATGTGGCTGGAGCCGCCGCCCTGATAGCGTGGCGTTTTGGCAAAGCCGCCGATGTATACTACCTTGCTGCCCTTTTTCAGCGGCAGCACACCGCGGTTCTGCAAAAGCACGGCGCATTCCTTGGCCAGCTCTGCGGCGATGGTGTGGTCGCCTTTCAGGTCCAGCTCCGGGGCCGGGGCGGCAGCTTCGTCCGCCGCGCGGAACACAATGTTCAAAATGCGGATCACAGCCTTGTCCAGCGCGGCTTCGCTCAAGGTGCCGGCTTTAACGGCGGCCACGATCTTGGCGTCATTGACACCGCCGGAACCGGGCATTTCCAGGTCAAGCCCAGCCGCAACACCCTTTACACGGTCAGCTACAGCGCCCCAGTCGGACATCACAAAGCCCTTAAAGTTCCACTCGGTGCGCAGGATATCGGTCAGCAGCATGCGGCTTTCGCTGGCAAATACATCGTTCACGCGGTTGTAGCTGCACATCACCGTCCAGGGCTGGGATTTCTTGACGGCGGTTTCAAATGCAGGCAGGTAAATTTCGCGCAGCGTACGCTCCGTCATGTCGGATGATGCGCTCATGCGGCGGTACTCCTGGCTGTTGGCGGCAAAGTGCTTGATGGAGGTACCAACCCCCTGGCTCTGTACGCCATTGATGTACCCGGCGGCCAGCTCACCGGCCAGCACCGGGTCTTCGGAGTAATATTCAAAGTTGCGGCCGCACAGCGGGCTGCGCTTGATGTTTACGGCAGGCCCCAGCACAACGCCAACGCCGAACGCGCGGGCTTCCCGCCCGATGGCCGCACCCTCCCGGCGGGCCAGGTCGGGGTCAAAGCTGGCGGCAACGGAGCACCCGGCGGGGAAGCAGACCGCCTTGCGGCTGTGGTTGGGGTCGTCCCGTTCCGGGTCCTGGGTGCGCAGGCCGTGCGGGCCGTCCGAAACCATCAGGGTGGGAATGCCCAGGCGTTCCACGGTTTTGGTGTGCCAGAAATCCGCGCCGGAGCAAAGCCCGGCCTTTTCTTCCAGCGTGAGCTGGGCAACCAGTTCGGGAATGTTGTGTTCCATCAAAAAGTCATCCTCCTTTTGTCCACCAGCTGCGGGTGGGGGCAAGGGCAGGTGGCGGTTGTTCGGGCAGTGGAAACGTGCCGGATACACCGTTCCGCCCACGCTGCCTCCGGGGTGTGCCAAAATGGACACACACCCCCATATTTTGTATCATTATACACCACTTTGCACGCGAAAAGATAGCCTTTTTATTTAAAAATGTAAAGTCTGAAAACTTTTTCTGTGCAGGATGTTGGTGCGTCTGGCATTGTATTTCTCCTCTGTTTCGTGTAAAATTTAAAATTAGGATATGCAGCGGCAAAAACGTTTTTTGGGCTGTATTCCAGGGAGGAAAAAATGAAAAAAGATAAACGGATTTTGGCCCTTGTTTTGGCGGCGGCCATGATGGGCACCACTGCGCTTCCGGTTTGGGCCCAGACCCCGGAAACGGCGGACAGCAGCGTGGTGGAAGTGGAAGGCACGCTGGAAAACATCATAGCTGCCCGTGAAGCACTGGCTGCGCAGCCGGCAACGCTGGCGGAGGATGACAACAACATTCAGGCGGCGCAGACCATGGTGGAGCGCGTGGCCAATGCCGTAAAGAACCATACGGAAACAGCAGAGAAAGTAAATATCAAAGACCTGAACTTGGATAAAGATCTGGTGCTTTCCACCCTGGCTGACCTGAATGCGCGTGTGGAAGGCGGCGAGGCCATCAGCAAATTGTCCTGCTATTATAGCAGAGATACCGGGCTGGCGGTGGCAATCGGCCTTGAATACTGCACGGCGCAGGATGTTGCCGCCATGCAGGTAAAGCTGGACCAGCTGGTGGACCAGGCCAACACCCTGTGCCAGACGGATCTGGAAAAGGTGTTCTATGTGCATGAATGGCTGGTGCAGAACATTGCCTATGACCGGGAACACCTTAGTGATGATGTGCAGGACGACCACAACCTGCGCGGCGCCCTGCTGGAAGGGACTGCCGTCTGTGACGGTTACGCCAAAACGTATGCCCTTACCCTGCGCAAGCTGGGTATCACTGGTGTGCTGGTAACCAGTAAAGATATCGGCCATGCGTGGAACATGGTCGAGCTGGACGGGAACTGGTACCAGGTGGACTGCACCTGGGATGACCCGGTGGACGGTTCGGATCAGCTGGGATATTGCATGCATAAACACCTGCTGTGTACCACAGAAGGGATGAACACCAACCATAACGATGACGGCGATGACAGCGTTGCCTTTGACCTTGAAAATCTTGGTACGCAGAACATCGTGAACCTGGCCACGGACGATACCTATGAAAACACCTGGTGGAAAGACAAAAAGAGTGCAATCTTCCCGTGCGGGGGAGACTGGTACTATGCGTCCGGCGAACGCCTTTTCTGGCGTGATGACCTGGGCGACTGTGATTCCAACCTGGCGCATGAAGATGATTCGGGTGTGGTTGCCGGCAGTATTGCGCTGGACGGAACGCTGCTGGTCGCCACGGACAAACAAGCGTGCGAGCAGAGCAGCTGGATCAAACAATATGAACTGGATCCGGCCAGCCATGAAGTGACCGAGAAAAAGAAGGAAAGTCTCCAAAGCATCGGCATTGCGGCCCAGTGGGATGGCATTTATTATGCCGTAAGCCAGCAGGAATATCACCAGGATGTGCGCCAGTATATCAAGACAAGGGATATCCCAGTCCCCACAGCAACCCCGACTGCTGTACCTACTGCAACGCCTACTGCAACGCCTACTGCAGCGCCTACCGCAACGCCTACTGCAACGCCTACTGCAACGCCTACTGCAACGCCTACTGCAGCGCCTACCGCAATGCCTACTGCAACGCCTACCGCAACGCCTACTGCAACGCCGGTTAAGCCTACGGCGACCCCCACTGCAACGCCGGTCAAGCCGACTGCTACACCTACCGCTACCCCTGTGAAACCCACCGCAACCCCTGCCAGCGGCTATACCGGTTGGAAAACCGTGAACGGCAAGGACTACTGGTACGAAAACGGCGTAAAGCAGGGCACCACTGGCCGCGGCAAGGAAATTTATGACCCCGATTCCGACGCCTGGTACTGGCTGGACGCCAACCGGGGCGGCGCAAAAGCCGTCAGCAAGGATGTTTACCAGGAATCCAACGGCGGCAAATGGGTGCGCTATGATGCCAACGGCCATATGATTAAAGGCTGGGATACCAACGATGACGGTACCTATTACTTTGACCTTGTCACCGGTGCCATGGCCAAGGGCGATATTGTGGTGGACAACCTGCCCTGCAGCTTTGATACCACCACCGGCATTGGCTGCAACCTGATGTGGCACAGCATGGACGGCAAAGATTACTGGTACGAGGCTGGCAAGCGCCAGGGTTATGACCCCAACAATGCAGCCTACCGCGGCAAAGAAATCTATGATCCGGTCTCCGATGCCTGGTACTGGCTGGATAACGTGCAGCAGGGTGCTAAAACCGTCAGCAAGGATGTATACCAGGAATCCGAAGCCGGCGACTGGGCCGAAAACGCAGACGGCACCGGCAAGTGGGTGCGGTATGACGCCAACGGCCACATGGTAAAAGGCTGGGATACCAACAATGACGGCACCTATTACTTTGACCAGGTGTACGGCACCATGGCCAAAGGCATTGTGACGATCGACGGCAATCTGTATCTTTTTGATGTTGATACCGGCGTGATGCAGGCAAGCATTACAGCCAGCGAGGAAGCCATGGCAGACCGCGTGATCGAGCTGGTCAACCAGGAGCGCACCTCCCGCGGGCTGCAGCCCCTGCTCAAGCACGATGGTCTGATGGTTGCCGCCGCGGCCCGCGCCAAGGAGCTTTCCCAGCGATACAGCCACACCCGCCCCAACGGTTCTGAATGCTTTACCATTTTGTGGCACCTGGGCATTGACTATGGCTATGCCGGCGAAAACATTGCCATGGGCCAGAGAACCCCGGAGATCGTGATGAACGACTGGATGAACAGCTCCGGCCACCGCGCCAACATCCTGAACGAAAACTATGACTGCATCGGCGTTGGCTACACCATGGTGGATGGCCACCCCTATTGGGTGCAGCTGTTTACCGGTGACTTTGATTTATAAGTAGTTTGTAAACAAATTTAAAACACAGCCCCGCAGCCGTTGCATTTTTTCGGCTGCGGGGCTATACTGTTTCCATATGCTTAACATATGCCAACTATTTACATATAGCAACAGAAAGGAGAACCTTTATGGAGGGACATATTGGTGACCAGCGCAGCAAAGCCGTGATGCGCTATCTTGACCGGCTGAAAAAGTCTGTGCGCCGCGGGGCGTCTTTAAGCCTTGCCAACGCCCCCAAGCTACATCTTGGCATTCTGGAAGGGCTAAACCACGCCATTGAGGTGCGCGGCCAGGATGGTGCCGTGTATGTTTCGGACCTGGCGGAGATTTTCAAGCAGCCGCTGCCGGCGATTTCCCGCGGACTGCGCACACTGGAGCAGGATGGCCTGGCCCAGCGCCAGACCGATCCCAATGACCGCCGCCGCACTCTGGTGCGCATCACCCCAAAAGGGGAGGAATCCCGCCTGATCTGCGAAAGCCGACTGAATGATTACATCACCGGCATTATGGATGACCTGGGCGAAGAATTTTGCCAGCAGTTTGCAAAGGATGCCGAAACCCTGCTGCAGGCCATTGAGCGCCAGAACGAAAAGCTGCTGGCCGAAAAGGAGAAGATGCCATGACAAAAATTTTCAAACATCTGGCCAAACACTGGGCGGCCTGCCTTGTTATTATTGCCCTGCTGTTGGTGCAGGCATACGGCGATTTGACCCTGCCGGACTACACCAGCAAAATTGTGGATACCGGCATCCAACAGTCCGGCATTGCGGACGCTGTGCCAGAAGTAGTGCGGGATTCCACCCTGCAGGTGCTGGAGCTGCTGATGACGGATGCGGACGCCGCCGCGGTGGAAGCCGCTTACACCCAGCCGGGCGGCACCGACAACGCACTCTCCTCCGCTACCAGCTTACAGAAAAAGCTCGCATCCCCCTATACGGTCCGCCTGCTGCGGGCCGATGCGGACCGGGATACGCTGGCGGAGGTATTTTCCACCCCGGATATTGTGCTCTATCTGGCTTCCGCTCAGTCAGCCGGGGAGGGCAACGCCCCGGATGCCGCCGCGCTGGATACCGTTACCGCCCAGTTTGCGGCCATGACCCAGATGCCCGGTTTCAGCCGGGATGCCGTACAAGCCCAGCTGGCCGCAGCCATGGGTCAGGCCGGCGAAAGTGAGCTGAGCGGGCTTTCAGCCCAGGCAGTGCTGCTGGTGGGGCTGGAATATCAGGCCCTTGGCATCAGCGATGCGGTACAGATGAACTACCTGATGCAGACCGGCGGCCGGATGCTGGGGCTGACCCTGTTGATGGTTGCCGCCGCGGTTCTGGTGGGGCTGCTTGCTTCCCGCGTGGCGGCTGCCATTGCGCGGGATCTGCGTCGCGGTGTGTTCCGCCGGGTGGTCAGCTTTTCTGCCTCTGAAACGGACAAGTTTTCCACCGCATCCCTCATCACCCGCACCACCAACGATGTACAGCAGATCCAGATGACCTGCGTAATTTTGCTGCGCATGGTGGCGTATGCCCCCATCCTTGGCATTGGCGGCATCATCCATGTGGCGCAGGCGGGTTCCAGCCTGACCTGGATCATTGTGCTGGCCGTCGCTTTGCTGCTGGCGCTGATTACGGTATTGATGCAGTTTGCCATGCCCAAGTTCAGGATCATGCAAAAGCTGGTGGACCGGCTGAACCTGGTATCCCGCGAGATTTTGACCGGCATTATGCCCATCCGCGCATTCAGCCGCGAACAGCACGAGGAAGCACGCTTTGACGCCGCCAACACCGACCTGATGCGCACCCAGCTGTTCACCAACCGGGTAATGGCCGCCATGATGCCCTTTATGACCCTGATTATGAACGGCACTTCCCTGCTGATCGTCTGGTTCGGCGGCAAACAGATTGATGCCGGCACCATGCAGGTGGGCAGCATGATCGCCTTTATCACCTACACGATGCAGATCGTGATGTCCTTCCTGATGCTGACGATGGTTGCCGTGATGCTGCCCCGTGCCGGCGTTGCCGCGGACCGCATTGACGAAGTGCTGACCACCAAGCCGGCCATCCATGACCCGGTGCCGGAAGCCATCCCCGCTGACCTCAATCAGCACCACTGGAACGGCGAAGTCGCATTCCATCATGTCAACTTTACCTACCCCGGCTCCAGCGAGGACGCCCTGCACGATATTGATTTTGTCGCCAAACCCGGCCAGACCACGGCCATTATCGGCTCCACCGGCTGCGGCAAAACCAGTTTGCTGCATTTGATCACCCGTTTTTATGATGTGACCGGCGGCAGCGTGACGGTAGACGGCGTGGATGTGCGCCAGATGCCACAGAGCACCCTGCGCGGCCTTTTGGGTTATGTGCCGCAAAAGGGCGTACTGTTCAGCGGCACGATTGATTCCAACCTGAAATTCGGCGGCGAGAATATCACCGATGCCGATGTGCGCACCGCCGCCCGCATTGCCCAGGCGGAAGAGTTCATCTCCGCCAAGCCGGAGGGGTACGAAAGCCCCATTGCCCAGGGCGGCACCAACGTTTCCGGCGGGCAGAAGCAGCGGCTTTCCATCGCCCGCGCTATTGCCAAACACCCGAAGATCTACCTGTTTGATGACAGCTTCTCCGCGCTGGACTACAAGACTGATGTTGCCCTGCGCCGCGCGCTGAAAGCCGAAACCGGCGACGCCACCGTGATTATTGTGGCACAGCGCATTTCCACTGTGCTGCACGCCAACCAGATTTTGGTTCTGGAAGATGGCCGCATTGTGGGCAAGGGCACCCACGCCCAGCTGATGGAAAGCTGCCCGGCTTACCAGGAAATTGCCCGCAGCCAGCTGAGCAACAAAGAGCTGGACCTGAAAGGAGGGGAAGCCTGATGCCGCATCCCGGACGAATGACGACCCAAAAGGCAAAAGACTTTAAGGGCACCATGCGCAGCCTGCTGGCAGAGCTGGGGCACTACAAGTTCCGCCTGATTGCCGTAATTGTTTTTGCCGTTCTTTCCACAATTTTTAATATAGCAGGCCCCAAGGTGCTGGCCAAAGCCACCACTGCCCTGGCCACCGGCTGGGTGGCCAAGCTGCGGGGCACCGGCAGCATTGACTTTGGCTATATCGGCAAAATCCTGCTGATCCTGCTGGTCATGTATCTGGTTTCCGCTGCGTTCAGTTTCTGCCAGAGCTGGATCATGAGCGGGCTTTCGCAGAAGATGTGTTATGACTTCCGTCGCCAGATCAGCGAAAAGATCAACCGCCTGCCCCTTGCCTATTTTGAAAAGCGCACCGTGGGCGAGGTACTTTCCCGCATTACCAACGATGTGGACACCCTGGGCCAGAGCCTGAACCAGAGCATTACCCAGCTGATCACCAGCATTACCACCATGATCGGCGTGCTCATCATGATGCTGACCATCAGCCCCACAATGACGCTGATTGCCATTTTGATCCTGCCGGTCTCGATGGCGCTGGTGCTGTTGGTGGTCAGGTTCAGCCAGAAATATTTCCGCGCCCAGCAAAAAGTTCTGGGCTCCGTGAACGGCCAGGTGGAGGAAGTATATTCCGGCCACAATGTGGTCAAAGCGTTCAACCGCGAAGATGCCGTTCTGAATGATTTTGACGAAGCCAACAACCGTCTGTTTGAATCCGCCTGGAAAAGCCAGTTCCTTTCCGGCCTGATGCAGCCCATCATGACCTTTGTGGGCAACCTGGGCTATGTAGCAGTGGCCGTTTCCGGCAGCATTTTTGCCGCGCGCGGCATCATCACCATTGGTGACATTCAGGCGTTCATCCAGTATGTGCGCAACTTCACCCAGCCCATCCAGCAGCTGGCCCAGGTCAGCAACATGCTGCAAAGTATGGCGGCGGCTTCGGAGCGCGTGTTTGAATTTTTGGGTGAGCCGGAAGAAGAACAGAATGCTGACCCCGCCCGCCGGGCAGACCCCGCCTGCATTGACGGCCAGGTCACCTTTGACCATGTCAAGTTTGGCTACACGCCGGAAAAGACTGTTATCCGGGATTTCAGCTGCGATGTAAAACCCGGTCAGAAAGTTGCCATTGTCGGCCCCACCGGCGCAGGCAAAACCACCATGGTCAAGCTGCTGATGCGCTTTTACGATGTCAACTCCGGCGCCATTACGCTGGATGGCCACAACGTAAAGGACTTTGACCGCAGCGCCCTGCGCGAAGGCTTTGGCATGGTATTGCAGGATACCTGGCTGTTCCAGGGCACCATTATGGAAAACATCCGCTATGGCCGCCTGGATGCCACCGATGAGGAAGTCATCGCCGCCGCCAAGGCCGCCTGTGCCGACCACTTTATCCGCACGCTGCCCGGCGGCTACCAGATGGAGTTGAACGAGGATGCTTCCAACGTGAGCCAGGGCCAGAAACAGCTGCTGACGATTGCCCGCGCCATTCTGGCGGACAACAAAATTTTGATTTTGGACGAAGCCACCAGCAGTGTGGACACCCGTACCGAACAGCGCATCCAGACCGCCATGGACAACCTGATGCGCGGCCGCACCAGCTTTGTGATTGCCCACCGGCTTTCCACCATCAAGGACGCCGACCTGATTTTAGTCATGCGGGATGGTGACATTGTGGAGCAGGGCACCCACGACGACCTGTTGGCCGCTGGCGGGTTCTACGCCGATTTGTACAACAGCCAGTTTGAAGATGTAAGCGCGTAATTTTTTCTCTGATAAAACAGCAAAAGCCCAAAGCTGTCGGTTAAGTGAACCGTGCCGCTTTGGGCTTTTGGGTTATAAAATAGAATTTTTCAATACATGTACACTCTGCATTGCTTCTTCCACTTTTCTGCCAGGTTTCATTCCCAGCAGTCTACACATAAAAACACCAAAGGGCCAGCGTGCAGTGCTGGCCCTTTGGTGCGGTATAGGAAAACATAAAAAAGAGAATGGCAATGTTATTGGGTGTACCTGAAAATTCAAAATCCAAGCAGTTGGCTTCAGGTTCACCTTGGAGCGGCCTCACACACCGCCGGGCAAGATCACACGATCTTGCGGGATTTGTGAACGCCGGTCTTTAAGAATTCGACCCATTCGGCCACGTTCACGGCGTGGTCACCAAGGCGTTCCAGATATTTGGTCACCATAAACAGATCCAGCGCGGTCTCTGCTTCGGTGGGGTGGGCGGCAATGTACTGGGCAATTTCGCTGCTGATGCGCGCGAACGCGGCGTCGATGACATCATCATGGGCGATCACTTCCGCGGCAACGGCAAGGTCCACCTGCACATAGGCGGCAATGGAGCGCTTGACCATCTTCAACACATCATCGCCCATTTTCAGGATATCTTCCAGCACGCCCACAGCATCGGTGGATTTGGAGTGCAGGTGCAGCACCAGTTCCGCAATATCGCTGGCCTGGTCGCCGATACGCTCCACATCCGTTACCATTTTCAGGGCTGTACTGACCTTGCGCAGATCCGAAGCCACCGGCTGCTGGCGCAGCAGCAGCTGCAGGCAGCGGTGTTCGATCTCGTGTTCGCCTGCGTCAATCTGGCTGTCCCGCGCAACCACGCTGCGGGCCAGTTCAATATCATCATTGCGCAGGGCAGTCAGTGCGCTTTCAATGGCGGCACCGGCTTCGTGACCCATGCGGGCCAGCAAGGTATCCAGCTGCAAAAGCTCTTCATCATAAGATTTACGCACACTAGGCATGGTATTGCTCCTCCGATCAACCAAAACGGCCGGAAATATAATCTTCCGTGCGCTTGTCCACAGGGGTGGAGAACAGGCGTTCCGTATCGCCCATTTCCACCAGCTCACCCAGCAGGAAGAACGCCGTCTTATCTGAAATACGGGCGGCCTGCTGCATGTTATGGGTCACGATTATGATGGTGTAGCGATCCTTTAATTCCAGAGCCAGCTCTTCCACCTTGGAGGTGGAGATGGGGTCCAGGGCGGAGGTCGGTTCGTCCATCAGCAGAACTTCCGGCTCCACCGCCAGGGCGCGGGCAATGCACAAACGCTGCTGCTGGCCGCCGGACATGCCCAGCGCGCTTTTGTTCAGGCGGTCCTTCACTTCGTCCCAGATGGCAGCGCCGCGCAGGCTTTTTTCCACAATTTCATCCAGCTGCGCCTTACTGCGCACACCGTGGGTGCGGGGACCGTAGGCGATGTTATCGTAAATGCTCATCGGGAAGGGGTTGGGCTTCTGGAACACCATGCCAACCCGCTTGCGCAGCACATTGACATCCATCTTATCCTTATAGATATCCACACCGTCCAGCAGGATATCGCCGGAAATGCGGCAGCCTTCCACCAGGTCGTTCATGCGGTTCAGGCTCTTCAGGAAAGTAGACTTGCCGCAGCCGGAAGGACCGATGAACGCCGTGACCTCTTTTTCGGGGATGGCAATATTGATATTTTTCAGTGCATGGAAGCTGCCGTAATACAGGTCCATGTTTTTAACTTCGAATTTATTCATCATGCAGTTCCTTTCGGCATTACTTTTTGGCAAGGCGGCCGGCAATAAAGCTGGACAGGCTGTTGATGAGCAGCACCAGGATCAACAGCACCACGGCAGTGCCGTAGGTTTCATTGATATGCAGGCCCTCGTTGGAAAGCAGATACATATGGGTGGCAAGGGTACGTGTGGAGTTGAACACGCTGGCGGGCACGGCGGCAACGGTGCTGGCCGTGTAGATCAGGGCCGCGGTTTCGCCTACAATGCGGCCCGTTGCCAAAATCACGCCGGATAGGATGCCCGGCATGGCGCTGGGCAGCACAATGGTGAATACGGTGCGCAGCTTGCCGGCCCCCAGGCCAAAGCTGCCCTCGCGGTAAGAATCCGGCACTGCAAGCAGCGCTTCCTCGGTGGTGCGCATGATGACCGGCAGCACCATGATGGCCAGCGTGAAGGCACCGGCGATCAGGCTGTAGCCCCATTTGAGCTGCATGACAAAGAACAGCATACCGAACAGACCGTATACGATGGAGGGGATGCCCTGCAGCGTTTCGGTGGTGATGCGCACCACCTTGACCAGCTTGCTGCCGCGTTTGGCGTATTCCACCAGCCAGACCGCAGCAAAAATGCCCAGCGGTGTGGCAATGGCCAGCGAGAACGCCGTCATCAGAATGGTATTGATAAGCGCGGGCATCAGGGATACGTTGTCGGAATTATAGGTCCACTCAAACAGGGACGGCTTGAGGTTGGGAATACCGTTGACCAGGATATAGCCGATCAGGAACACAAGGATCGCCACAGTAATCAGGGCCGCCAGCCGCACCAGCCAGCGCATGACAAGGGCATACGCGCGGGCCGCCATGCGGTTTTCGTGGCGGGCGGGGGGAACGATTTTCGCATTTGCGTGGGTCATATCATCGGTTTTACCGGCGGTTGCAGCAAAATCAGCCATTCTTTTCGCCCCCCTTTACCAAACTAAAGCAGAGATTGATCAGCAGAATGAAAACGAACAACACAACGCCGGTTGCGATCAGCGCTTCGCGGTGCAGGTCTGCAGCGTAACCCATCTCGATGACGATGTTGGAGGTCATCGTGCGCAGCCCCTGGAACAAGCCCTTGGGCATCCAGGTCTGGTTGCCGGCAACCATCACAACGGCCATCGTTTCGCCGATGGCGCGGCCAACACCCAGGATTACAGCGGACATTACGCCGCTTTTGGCGGCGGGCAGCACCGCGCAAAACACGCTGCGCTCATGGGTAGCACCCAGAGCCAGGCTGCCCTCGTAATAGCTTTGGGGCACAGCGTCCAGGCTGGTTTTGCTGACCGTGATGATGGTGGGCAAAATCATGATGCCCAGCAGCAGGCTGGCGGTAAACAGGCTCATGCCCTTGCCGCTTTTCACGTGCAGCACAGTTTTGAAAAAGTCCGATTTGACCATAGCCTGCACCGCCGGGACCATAACGATCATGCCGAAGAAGCCGTACACGACCGAGGGGATACCGGCCAGCAGCTGTACCGCCGGCAACAGCACCTTGTTGATACGGGGCGATGCAAAGCGGGACATATAGATGGCCGTCAGCAGCCCAATGGGCACCCCCACAATGATCGCGCCTGCGGTGACATAGATGCTCCCCAGGATCATGGGCAGGATGCCGTACAGGTTGTTGCCGGGTTTCCAGGTGGTGCCAAGCAGGAACTTGAGGGGGCCGATCTCAAAAATGGTGGGCAGGCCGTTTGCAAATAAGAAGATGCAGATCAGCGCCACGGCCAGAATGGAGATGCACGCGCAGGCGGTAAATACACCCTGCATGACGATCTCTTTCAGGTGCGAAGTTGTTGTTTTCATTTTCCCATACTCTCCTGTCTTTGCTCAGGAACTATATACCGATGGCTTTCAAAAAACGGCCGTTGCCGCTTTTTGCCGCCGCAACAGCCGTCTTTTTTAGAAAGGGGGATTACTGAATTTTTTAGAAAGGGGGATTACTGAACGTCTGCCCAGGTGGTCAGCTCGCCGGTGTAGATGCCTTTGATCTGGTCAACGGTCAGGTTATCCGTGGGGTTGTCGTTGCTGACGATAACAGCAATGCCATCCTTTGCCAAGACAGTCGCCTTTGCGCCGCCCTCAACCTCAGAATCTTTCAGCTCACGGCTGGCCATACCGATGGTGTAGGTGCCATCCAGTGCGCCGGAAACGCCGGTGGTGGAGTCGGTGGTCTGGAGTTCCAGGGTTGCGTTGGGGTTCACGGTCTTATACGCTTCGATCAGTTTTTCCATCAGCGGGGAAACAGAGGAGGAACCGCCAACCACGATCTTGCCTGCGGGCTGGGTGCTGGTGTAATCAGCGCCAACATCGCCGATGTAACCTTCCTCGGTGGCCAGGGCCTGACCGTCGGTGCTCATGCAGTAAGCAATGAAGTCCACGGCAACGGGGTCGGCAGCTTCGCCGTTCGTAACGATGTTGAACGGACGAGCCAGGGTATAAGTACCATCCTTCACGGTGTCAGCGCTGGGGGCAACACCTTCCACGGTGACAGCCTTGACATCATTGTTCAGAGAACCCAGGCTGATGTAGCCGATTGCGGTCTCATCGTTGGAAACAGCGGTCAGAACGCCGTTGGTGGAGCTCTGGATGGCAGCCGCCTCGGTGGTGTTGTCAACCTTTTCGCCTGCATCGTTCTTGGCTTCCACACCGGTCAGCTCGATGAAAGCGCCGCGGGTGCCGGAGCCATCCTCACGGGAAACAACCGTAATCGTGCCGTCTGCCGCGCCGCCCTGTGCGCTGTCGTTGCTGCCGCAGCCTGCTAACATTCCGACTGCTACTGTCATTGCCAAAGCAACTGCAAATACCTTTTTCATATTCATTTCTCTCCTTTTTTTCTGTTTTCCTTTCGTTTACAGTTAAGAGTATAGGGCAGAAAGGTTAAATGAAAAATCATACTTTTGTTAAATCTATGCAAAATCTGCAATCAATTTTTTCAATCGAAATCTTTTTTTATTTGCAATTTTAGGAACATTGACTTTTAAAAATGAACATGATAGTATGAAATCAGTTTCCGAAAAAATACAATTTCAAGTGGAAATTTCCGGTAAATATAATGTAGTAATTTTTTATAGGGTGATTGCATGAGAATCAAAAGCAAAGTATGGATTGGGTCTGTTTTCTGTATTCTGAGTGCCTGTCTTTGGGGCGTTTCGGGTGCCGTTGGGCAATATCTTTTCAATCAGGCAGGCATTTCGCCGGAATGGCTCGTTTCTGCGCGCTGTCTGTTGACAGGGCTGCTGCTTCTGGTGTTTTATCAGGTGAAGCACGGCGGTGTTTTTTCCATCTGGATGGATAAGCAGGATAGAATCGGCATCATCATCTTTGCGCTGGGCGGCATGCTTTTCATGCAGTATGGCTATTTTGCCGCCATTGCCCATTCCAATGCCGCAACCGCAACCGTTCTGCAATATACCGCGCCGGTGCTGATTGTGGTCTATCTGGCATTTCGGGAGAAAAAGCTGCCGACAAAGCTGGAATGTATCGCCGTTTTCGGCTGTCTGGCCGGGACAATTCTTCTGGCAACGCATGGCAATCTGAAAAGCCTGAGCCTTTCGCCGCAGGCATTATTCTGGGGGGCGCTTTCCTCCCTTGCGCTTGCGTTTTATACGGTTTATCCTGTGCGCCTTCTGGCAAAATATGATGCAATGCTCCTGATTGGGTGGTCGATACTGGTTCTGAGCTTCGTGATGCACTTTGTGCATCCCTCGTGGGACTACGCAGGCAACTGGAACACCTCCACCGTGCTGGCAATGGTTTTCATCGTCATCTTCGGCACAACCATCCCCTATCTGATGTTCCTCAACGGCGTAAAATACATCGGGCCTACCAAGAGCAGCCTTTACGCCTCCGCAGAGCCGTTGGCATCCACGATTGTTTCCGTTGTGTGGCTCAAGGTACATCTGGAATTTATTGATTATATCGGCTTTGTTTTCATCGTTGCGGCGGTGCTGCTGCTTTCCTTCGTGAATCCACCGCAGGAAGAAAAGCCGAAAGAAACTTCATAAACGCACACAAAAAAGCCTCTGTTGCAGAGGCTTTTATTTATGCCGTTTCTGTTATTTCTGTCCGCTTTTTCTCCTGCTTCTGCACCTCCTCCTTCAAAAAGGAGAGATACTTGATGCACGCGAGATAGAACACCACATAGCCGCCAAAGAGCAGAATTCCCCAGCCGCCGATGCGCTCCGTTCCCTGCACTGCGGCGTAAAGATAAAGCGTCAGCTCTGCCAGAAGCACAAGGCTTCGGCTGCGGCAAATGCCCTGTATCGTCTTTTCCTCGCCGCCCTCGACCATGCCAATCTCCGCCGCCGCAGTCAGTATGATATACATAAAATACATGCGGATGCAGAGAATGAAAATCCCGACATAGCCCATGATGAGGTCATAAAACGGCAGCATGCCGCCGATATAATTGAGCACAACCATCGCCAGCTCATACCCAAGCATGACCTGCCCGAAGGTGCGGATGCGTTCGACCCCCTTCACCTTGCCCGTCAACATTGCCACCGCGCCGAGCATG
>OLGH01001871.1_pt1 | contig 18403 bp, 15 predicted proteins | sample 1604851 | NCBI WGS metagenome assembly OLGH01 (sample SAMEA3888894, study PRJEB22519) | human gut metagenome | biome: human gut; feature: human-associated habitat; material: faeces | place: Denmark | collected 2010 | reverse complement strand
AGCGCCCTTACGCGGTTGAATTATCCCGTACAAGGCGCTCACTGAGCGCCGCTACAGGCCCCGTCGGAACCGGTTCCATTTTAACGATAGTCTGTGCGTATCGACAGCATTGCGCCGGGCGGGGCATGCCCCTCCCCTACAATGGCGTGTGCGGTCGACGATGATGCCCGGAAATTTGCAGCTGCCAATGGCGGTCACTGACCGCCGCTACAGACGCAATCGGTTTGTACGTTTTATCGGCAGCCGGTACGAATCGGCAGTGCCTCCCCGAGATTGCCACGGGCGAAAAGCGCCCTCGCAATGACAATTTGGGGGGGCATTTACCATTTTAACGATAGCCTGTACGGGCGGCAGGTGCGTCGCCGGGCGAGGCATGCCTCGCCCCTACTTTTTCACACATACCGGAGCAGCGGACAAATGTCCTTCTCCGCGGAGAAAACAGGCCGATTTTCGGGGAAAAAGTTTCAAAAAGCTCTTGCATTCCGGGTATTTCAGTGTTATAATAAGGACAATCTATAGTAGACTTTACTAAGAGAGGGGTTTTCCCCTCTCTTTTCTTCTGAAATTCTGCGCCGGTCCCCGGCAGGAAGGAAGCATTTCCATGAAGATCACCGATCAGGTTTGGGAGTTCGCCGAGCCGCTGGTCCAGGCCTGCGGCTGCAGCCTCTGGGACGTGGAATACGTCCGCGAGGGCGGCGAGTGGTTCCTGCGGCTCTACCTCGACAAGGAGGGCGGCGTGGACATCGACGACTGCGAGGCCGTGTCCCGCGCGGTCGACCCGGTCCTTGACGAAAAGGACCCCATCCCCGAGAGCTACCGTTTTGAGGTCTGCTCCGCCGGGCTGGAGCGCCAGCTCAAGCGTCCGTCGGACTTCGAGCGCTATCTGGGCGAGCCGGTGCTTGTCAAGCTCTACCGCCCGCGCGACGGCCAGAAGGAGTTCCCCGGCCGCCTCGTGCGCTATGAGGACGGGGCAGTTACGATCGAGATGCGCGGCCGCGAGGTCACGTTTGACAAGGCGGAGGTCGCGCTCGTGCGGCTCCGCGTGGAGTTCTAATCACGAAGGAGAGAAATCATGAACGCTGAAATCTTTGCGGCGCTCCGCCAGCTGGAGAAGGAACGCGGCATCCCCGTGGATTACATGGTCGAAAAAATCACGCAGGCGCTTGTCGCCGCTTATAAAAAGGACCGCGACGGCTACACCGACAACGTCTACGTCGAGCTGACGGAGGACGCCATGCGCATGTATGCGCAGAAGGAGGTCGTCGACGAGGTCATCACCCCCGCCACCGAGGTCACGCTCGACGCCGCGCGCAAGGTCGACCCGCACGCACAGCTCGGCGATCTCGTGAACGTGGAGATCAAGACGCAGGCCTTCGGCCGCATCGCCGCCCAGACGGCCAAGCAGGTCATCATTCAGGGCATCCGCGAGGCCGAGCGCGGCATGATCTTCGAGAGCTTCTCCTCGAAGGAGCACGAGATCCTCACCGGCTCGGTGCTGCGCTTCGAGCCGAACGGCGACATGACCATCCGCATCGGCCAGGGCACGGACAAGACCGACGCCCTGCTGCCCGTCGGTGAGCAGGTCAAAACGGAGCATTTCGTCGAGGGCGACATGATCCGCGTCTATGTCATCGAGGTCCGCCGCAGCAGCCGCGGCCCGCAGGTCATGGTCTCCCGCACGCATCCGGCGCTCGTCAAGCGCCTGTTCGAGCTGGAGGTCCCGGAGATCAGCTCCGGCGCCGTGGCACGGACCACCTCCAAGGCCTCCTTCGGCCCCGGAACCGCCTCCGACCGGAAACCCGCACGTTTTAGCAGGAATGTAAGCGAGGAATGAACAGCCGCATCATCATCTATTATCAGTATCATATAATCAATTTATCGTTTCACGATTTCCTCGAAATCGGCATCTAATGTACGATTATTCAAGAAATCATACAATGTTATACTACGGATGTTATAAAAATAACGCCAGTAATAATACAGTTCTTGGATATGCTTTTGCTTCGCATCATCCTTCGAACTCTGGGCGTCATTCAAGTCTAGGATATCGATCTTTCCGATCATGAAAGTCTCGATCGAGGTCTTGTAGCGCTTTTCCGCCAACGTGTCCACCTCGGCGGCTATCTCCAATTGAGCGGCCTGATTGTTGAAATTCTCCACCAAGAGGAAGATATCTTGATTGAAATCCATTTGCTCCTGACGGATCTTGGAAAGTACGACATCCCGATTCGATTCGGCTACTTTTACCTTACCTTTTCGTTTTCCCCAGTCCAAGATAGGAATCGAAAGCCCGACCTCTACGATCTGGTTATCTTTCAACGGGTTGTAAGCTCCTCGCATGGACACATCCTTACCGGTATAACCCACGGAGGCAAACAGGTTAATACTTCGACGGTTTCCCTTGGCGGTCGCCACATCATAATCCGCTTCCAACTGACGGCGCATGATATTCTTTGAGAACGAGTTATTTTCTTGAGCCTTCTCCAATACCGCCTGATAATCCATACGGACCCCTTCTATCGCCTCGGGAAGAACAGGCTCGATCACGTCTTGCTCGCTCATCCCTAAAAAGGAACGGAGCTTGAACATCATCGCGTTATAATTGGATTGAGCCTCGGTTAGCTTACCTTTCGCTTGCAAGGCCGACTGTTTCAAACGCATCAACTCGCTCTCCGAGATATGCCCGATCTTACGCTTCGCTACCGCTATGTCATAGAGTTTATTGGCGTTCAGCAAGTTCTGATTACAGATATCCAGATTATCTTCCGCCAACAGTAAGTTGAAGTAATTCGTGATGGTAGCGATCGTTACATTCTCCACGTTCTCCATATAAGCGGCCTTAGCCTCTTGGTAACGAACAGGCTCGATACGACGTTTCCATTTTTGGTCATTCACGCCGAAGATCGGTTGCGTCAATGTCAAACTAACAGGTACGCTCATAAACTCGTTGTAAGCGCCACTACCTAGCTGACGGGTAAAATCCAAGGAGGTATTCAAGGCGATCTTACCTCCGGTCAAGGCTATGTTCTGGGCGATAGAGATCTCTCCATTTAAGCCTAAGGCATTGTTTTGCACATAGGTATAAGAACCATCCGATTGCTGGTACTTCGAGTATTGCTTGCTATATGAAGGCAGAGTCCCCGTAAATATCACTTCCGGCAACTGATCCGCCCGATGCGTACGGAATTCCCAATAGGCCGTTCGCAACTCATTGAGCGCCACGGCAGCGTCTACGGATTGAAGCTGTGCGATCTGGATCGCTTGCCGCAGGGTTATTCGAACTTTATTCGTATTGTCTTGGGCACATACTCCCGAAATCCCCGCCCACAGACAACACATCGCTATATAGATCCTTCTCATCTTAGTATAAGTTTTTTTATCCTGCCTAAGGCAAAAGGCATGCCAAAAACATATACTATTGATAATCCGACAAATAGGAATATTTAAAGTGTTCGATAATGAACAGTGTGTTCGTTTTTGGATACTTATCTTTGAATGAGTTGATTATTGACGATCGATTTATAGACCTCTTCCCGTAAAGGGCGCGACACCGGTATTTTATGCTCCCCAATGATTAATAGATTTCCTTCTATCGCTTGTACATAAGAAAGATTCACGATGAAAGAGCGGTGCACTTGCATAAAAATTTGTGCCGGCAACGTTTCCAATATACTCTTCAACCGGAGATGAACGATCTCTTTGGAAGTGAGGGTATGGATAACAATATAGTTCTCCATGCCCTCTATAAATTGAATCTCCTTTAAATAAAGCCTTTTAAGTTGCTTCTCCGTCTTGACAAAGATATAAGCAGGCTCCTCGCTTTTCGATGTAGATTCCATCAACGCATGTGCTTTATTGACCGATTTCAGGAAACGGGAAAAAGAGATCGGTTTCAATAAATAGTCCACCACGTCAAACTCATATCCTTTCAACGCATACCGCTCGTATGCCGAGGTGATAATTACCTTAGGAGCGTTCTGAGCACTCTCCAAAAAGTCCAGTCCAGACATATCCGGCATCTCTATATCCAGAAAAAGCAAATCCGCTTGAACCGAATTCAGCATATTATTGAGTTGTATAGCGTCCTCACATTCTCCGACGATGGTCAGAAAATCAATTTTACCGATGTGTCGCCGAAGTCCTTTTCTGGCGATTGGCTCATCATCCGTTATGATACACTTTATTTCCATATTATTCTGATAAATCAATACATAACTCAACCCTAAAACGGGTATTGTCTTTTTTTATACGTAACTCATGTTTATCCGGGTACAATAGCTCCAACCGTTTTCTCAGATTGTCGATCCCAATGCCTTTCCCCTTTCTTTGTTCCAAGGAGTCCGGATTGAAAGTATTGCTTACCCCAAAGCATACCTTTGAACCCTCTTCCCGCATAGATACTTGTATCCAATACGCTTCGCCCACATATTTAAACGCATTCTCCAATAATGGAAGGAAAAGCAACGGATGTATTTTTTGTCCGGTCAATTCCGGGTCAAAGGACTCCTCGAACTGTAAGCGTTTCGTCATACGAAGTCGCTGGAATTGAATATATGTTCGCAAATAATCAATCTCCTCATCGATCGTCACTTTCGTATTTATATCATATAATTGATAACGGAGTAAGTCCGAAAGTAACTCTACAGCCTCAATCGCTTCCTCATTTTCCTCATCGATCAAGAAATAGATCGTATTCAAGGCATTAAACAGGAAATGGGGATGGTATTGCATCTTCAGCAGCTTCAATTGCGTTTCCAGCTGATCTACTCTCAGTTTCTCCAATTGAACGATTTTCTCCGAATAGCGTTTGGCTAATATATTATTACGGATCAAGAAATAGTATAGGAGAAAGATCGGCACAGCTACCGCATTGATCATTAACGCCTCTCCCCACCGATAGGTCGTTCCATTTATAGAATAGATCACGATATATAAGCCGATATTGAGCACGACTAAATTAAACAAGACCACCCATAGATATTCCCGGAACACCGGGCGGGACCTCCGCTCTTTACTCCTATCTAAAAAAATATTAGCCAAGTAATTAAAAAACAAATAAGATAAGCTAACGCCGATCAATATAATAGCAAGGGCCTTGATACGCCCGATCCACGCATCCACTCCCAGCTCCCACATGCGGACACCATAAGCGACATCCGTAACAATCCACAGGCAACAGATCGTCAATATCGCCATTAGCAACGGACTTAGAAAGTTATATTTTATCTTCATATCTGATTTCAAGCCATAAATTTATTCTTTTACTTTGATCTATGCTCGTATCACGGGCACTTTTTTAATCAACGAAGTTATCGTTCCAGATAAAAACCAACAAATAATCTTGACGAATTGCGGAATATGAAAGGTGAATATCCTGTTTGTTCGTCAGGATATGCGATAAAGGCAAAAAATACCTATATTTGCCCTCCTCAATAAGAGATGCTATAAAAATGAAGAATGACGGTTTCACATTTCGAAAGAGAGCCAGAAGCTTTAAATTCGCTTTCAACGGAATCAAGCTATTGATCACGAAGGAGCATAACGCTTGGATCCATTGTTTCGCGGCAGTTTGCGTACTTATCGCCGGAATGGTATTTGGACTTTCCCGCATGGAATGGATCGCAGTAACGATCGTGATCGGGGCGGTATTAGCTGCCGAGGCGGTCAATTCATCCATCGAGGCCCTAGCAGATTTGGTCTCCCCTGAGTATAATGAGGCTATCAAGCGAACGAAAGACTTGGCGGCGGGAGCTGTATTATTGATGGCGATAGCGGCAGCGATCGTCGGGTTCGTCATTTTTATACCTAAAATAGCAACTATATTTTAAATCTATGAGACATATCCTTTTCGCAATTACAATGCTCATGCTATGCCTGTCCGTTAACGGACAAGAATTGAAGGTGACCGGTAGCCGGAAAGCCGTACGGACCTCGGGAGACGTATTGGTGTTTATCACTCCGGTGGCGAGTCTAGCAACCGTATTGGCAACCCAAGACTGGCAAGGGCTGAAACAAGGCGTATTCACCGGGGTTACGACATTGGGCGTAACCTATGCGCTGAAATACCTAGTGAAGAAAGAGCGGCCCGACTTCAGCGATAATCATTCGTTCCCATCCATGCATACCTCCGTATCCTTCGCGGGAGCCGCTTTTATCCAAAGGCGTTATGGATGGAAATGGGGTATTCCGGCTTATGCCGTGTCTACCTACGTGGGTTGGAGCCGGGTCTATGGAAAGAAGCATGATTGGTGGGACGTGGCGGCGGGAGCCGTTATCGGCGCCGGTAGCGCCTATATCTTTACCCGTCCGTTCGCGAAGAAACATAACCTGTCTATCAGCCCGGTAGCGGGAGACGGGCATTATGGGGTATATGCGTCAATGACGTTTTAACTCGCGGATTTTTGCCAAGCACGAAAACAGCCCGGCCATGTATCACTACAAGACCGGGCTTTCAATTGTGTGTATGTGTGAAATATGTAAGTTAACTCTTATTCATAATGCAACGCCTCCGCCGGCTCCAAGCGGGCTGTCGAGCGGGCGGGATACCATACGCCACAGATGATCATGAGGACGATCAAGACAAACGTAATCCCTCCGCAAATCGCAAAGCGCAGCCACGTGAACGGAAGCTGATAGGTATCTATCAAATCCATATGGGCGATGTTGAAGCTGATGAGTAAGGACGGGATGAACGCCAAGACCAGCAATAGGACACCCTCTCCCACCATGATCGAGTTCAACTGACGGCGGGTAGAGCCTAAGGCCATCCTAAGCCCCATCTCGCCTTTGCGATATTCCGTACGGAACCAGAAGGTACCGATGATGCCGAGGAATATATTCGCCAATAGGAAGCAGGCTACCGCCACACGGGTTTTCACCTCGTTCTCTACGCCGATCGAACGGATATAACCGTCGCGAATATATGACAAGGGCTGTACGTCTAGCAGATAGAGGTTGCCTAGCCGAAGCTGTTCGGCCATATCCTTGCGGAAGCGTGCGGGGAAATCAGCATTATCGACATCCGGACGGACACGTACGCAGAGTCGCACGGCATCTATCATCCCCTCATAGTATCCTTCCTCCATCCGGCTTAGCCGCAGGGCCCTATAGACGTTGGGTTCCGCCTTGGTGTACTCATGACGGCGGATGGGGACGCTGATACCACGGATCGTCTCCTCGATCTCGTCGGTCACATTCCCCCGGTACGCCTTTTGCCCGAGTAGGGAAAGGCCGGGATTCATCGTCTCCACGTCGGCGGAGATTACGATGGAGTTGTTATCCTCGATGGCCCGTTTCAAGGAAGCCGTCTTGCCGTCCTTATCATAGATACGGAACACGTCGAAGAACTCCGGGGTGACGAAAGCATAGCGGCAGGGCACCTGCAACGTATCAATCCGCCAAACGAGGTTACGGCTTCCCATATAATAAGGCATCCCCCCATCCGTAAGGCAGGCCGATTCCACGCCGGGATAGGTGCGGATGCGATCCAACGCCGTCAGCAGATGAACACCATCCGGCCGCTCCCGCTTCTCCTTCGGGATATAATCCGGGCTTCTTTCCGAGAGGCTGCTGATCACGATGCTGTACGTATGCCGGATATCGAAGCCCAGAGGAGCCGTATACGTGCGCCCCATCACATACAGGTAGTCCACAAGGAACCAAAGGAAGACCGAGACCAGCAATAACTCAGCCCACAACCAAGCGTTTTGCTTGCGCTGGTTCCAGATCAATTGTAATAAATGTCGTATCATATCTTTCTATTATTTTAGTATAGCTATCATCCAACGCGGGAGATTAATGAACATTCTCGTTGAGAGCCGAGATGATACGCATCCTTGAGGCTCGCCAAGCCGGGATGCCGGCGCTCAGCAGGTTCAACGCAAGACAAGCAAGGAACGCATAAAGGAAGATCAATGGATTGAACATCATCTCCGCATTGACGAAGGTGCGACCGATACCCATCGATGCCGTGCCCGTATCTAGCAACCAATCGGACAAGAGCAATACGGAGGCGTATGAGAAAAACAGACCTAACACACCTCCCAGCAAGGTCTGCAACAGATTCTCGTAGAGTACCTGCGTCAGTAATTCCGAGCGTGTCGCCCCGAACGCCTTCCTCACCCCGATCTCCGCCATACGTTTACGCATCCGGCTTTGCGTGATACCGCTCATGTTGATGGCAGGGATCAGCAAAAGGACAAGAACGATGATAACATATTTCATGACCAGTTCCCGTACATTCGGCTCAGAGAAAGCATCCTCGCGAGCCAAATCGCCCAAATGGGTATCAGGTCCTCCTCCAATTTTCAGTAGGTGCGTGCTTTGCGATTCGTTAAGGCGAGCGATATTCGCCTCAGCCTCGGAGTGGATCGCATCAAAGTCGGCGGACGAACTTGCGAGGATATAACAACGGAAGCCCCCGACGAGACGGTCGGAACCATTATCATACAGGGAATTGTCGGTGGTATAAGGCAACCAGACATCGCCATAGGCAGACTCGGCTAGCAGGGAGACATCCCGCACGACGGCACGGATGGTATAGGGCACGTAGCTGATCTCGACGGTACGGCCTACAACCTCGGTCGTGCCATACAACCGGCGTGCCACGGACTCGCTTACCACAGCATCCATGATGCCACTTTGTACTTCTTCCTCGCCATAAGGCTTACCGGAGAGGAAACGAAAGTTGAAGATATTCCAGAACGCCGCATCCGTAAAGGTCACGTCGCACTTGAACTCCACCGTATGATCCGCCACTGCCGCCAAGCGTTGCACGCCATGATAGGCCATGCCTACCTTCTCGGCAGAGCGCAAGGGATAGAAACAATCTTTCACCACACGGGAAGCAAGAAAGTAGCAGTCGTTATAAGATTCGTTCTCTTTGTAGGAGGCACGGGTATCACTGACGTACATCATCCGGTCTCGATAGTCTTCCGGTGAGTAATTGGCGGTACGCATCTGCCATACGATCACGATCACCATGATCATGCAAATCGCCAAGGCCGTACCGAAGATAGAGACTCCGGAAAGGAGCTTGTTCTCTTTCAATAAGGCCCAGGCTTGTTTTAGATAGATCTTGTACATATTCATTTGATTTAATTATACGATTCAGTCGGTGGGAGACGGGGCATTATCTGTTATCCGTCATACCGCAGCGCCTCGGCCGGCTCCATCTCGGCGGCCTTGCTGGCGGGAAGCCAGACGGCGAGCAGGATGACGATAGCCAGCAGTATCCATGTCAGGATATTCACCAGCAAGAAACGGAGCGGCAGGATCGCCGGCCAGTAAAGCTCCGGCAAGGTCCCTTTGGGGATGTCCAAGAAGCCGACCATCACGAATTGGGCCTCTATCAACAAGGCGAGCGGGGTAGCCATGAGTAACAGGCATATGCCCTCACGAGCCATCTGGCTACGTATCTCTTCACGGGGCGAACCGATCGCCATGCGCAACCCGATCTCTCCCCGGCGCATCCGCACCCGGTACCAGAACGTACCCATCACGCAAAGCAGGATATTCAAGCCCAAGAAGGCCATCAACGCCATACGGACCCGGTAATCGTAGGTAACGCCAAAGGAATAATCGGTATCGGCCTTGATCCGTTCATAGGAGGTCAGGCGTTTCAGGTAGAAGTTCCCCACCCGAAGCTCACGGCTCATCTTCTCCCGGAACGTATCGGCGAAACGAGGGCCTGCCACGGCAGGATCGATCCGTATGAAATAATTCATCTCGGGGATCTCCTCCGCCGAGGGACGGATCGCCAAGAAGGCGGCACCTTGGGGTAGGCTATTGTCAAAACGCTTGATATCCTCTAATACGCCCTTTACGATATAAGTCGGGCCCTCCTCGTCGAAAGGGTCTTTCACCTCACGCCCAACGGCGGATGCCTCTCCAAATACCTTTCGCTCCACCATCCGGGTGGTTACTATAGCGCGGGGGTCTCCCCAATCAAAATCGGATGTAGATACCGGACAGCCGTCTTTGGCGTACGAATGGTTGAAGACCGACAGGAAATCCGTGGTAGGATCCATCTCATACCTCATGACCGCTTCCCGCTTGCTCGTATCGGCCGCGTTCGCCAAACCGATACCGTAATAACAGCCCGTATAAGGCGTGGAGTAACAGCCCGAGGCCGCGCCCATCGCCTGCACTCCCGGATAATCACGCAAGCGGTCTTTTATCCGCTCATAATTTCCCAGCATGGCGATCGAGTCGCTCTCGGTGGCTCGATAGTCGGGGGAGGTTTCCGGCAAGAGGCCCATTTCTACCTGCCAGACATTCGCGTAGCCACGTCCGGAGGGGAGGCTACGGTTATAGATCTCCACGAAGAAGTAATCCACCATGTACCACGCCAAGCAAAAGGCGAGCAGCAACTCCACGCACACCCACACGTTGCTACGCCAGCGGTTCATCAATTGTATCCAAGTCATTTTCCACATATCTTTCTTCCCTCCATTTAAGCGTTCAACGAATCAACGATAGGCCGTCTTGACGCACGCCAAGCGGGCCACAACGCCGACATCAGGTTTAACAGGAAACATACGCACAAGGCGATCAAGAAGACCCACGGGTTGAACAGCATCCCCATGGAGAGCGATACGTCCACGCCATCCGGGGCGGCATCCGAGAAGCCGTTGCCGATCTTGAAGACCCACGAGCTGGCGAACGTCACCAGCAGGAAGGAGGACAGCAGTCCCACCAAGCCGCCCAGCAGCGTATACAGGAAGTTCTCCATCAAGACCTGCCCGATCAACGCCCCCTTGGGAGCCCCGAAAGCACGCCGCACGCCCAGCTCGCCCAGACGCCGCTCCATACGGGAATCGGCCATGCCCGAGAGGCTGACGGCGGGGACGAGCAGCAGGAGCAGGAAAATCACCCCATAACGGCTCAAGTCTCCCACGATATCCGGCTCCACGTTCGACCAATACCGGAAGATACTCTCCCAATGGCGATCCGGCTGCCCAAGAAGGGAGAACTCACGTTTGCCATCCACGTTCAACGATTGGTTGAAGCGACGCACGTTATCCGCCACCGCCTCCCGCACCTTGCCGATATCGGCCTTGTCCTTCACGAGCATATAGACCTTCAAGGGGCCTAGCCCGGGCATACGCGCCTCCGAGTATCGGACCCGCTCCTCGAAGTCGGGCACTTGGGTATATGGGTACCAGACCTGCGAGAAAACCCGATCCATCAGGTAAGATACGTCATCCACCACGCCCACCACACGAAATGAGGTAAAGTCGAGGCTCAAGGTCTGCCCCACGGCACTACCTTCTCCATAAAGCCTCTTGGCCAGTGAGCGGGCGATTACCGCCACGGGCATCCCCGACCGGAAATCGGCCTCGGTGAAAGGCTTGCCCTCCAGGAAACGGAAGGAGAATACTTTCCAGAACCCATCGTTTACCCCCATCTTCATGACCGGTATCTGCACGGGACTGCCCACCGGCTGCACGAAAGCGGAGGCAGCGTCATCGCAACATAGCGCCAACGCCTCCAAGCCGGGCACCCCCGCAAGGCACTCTTCCACGAAGCGGGGCGATACCGGGCCACTGCTCGTGCCCCCTTTCTCATTCTTCAGCGCAGCGCTCTTCACGGTCAGCAACCGGTCCCGGTCCATCTCCGGATAAATAGAGGCCATTTTCACGTAAAACACGATGGACAGCACCATCACCAGCGAGATCGCCAATCCCGTCCCCACGATATAGACCGAGCTGAACAGCCGTTCTTGCCGGATCAGGGCCCATGCTTGTTTTAAGTAGATCTTATACATATTCAGTCGATTTAATTATACGATTCAGTCGGTGAGAGACGGGGCACGCCCCGTCTCTACAACCGGGTGTTACCTGTTTTCTATTATCCGTCATACCGTAATGCGTCAGCCGGTTCCTGCCGGGCCGCCTTACGGGCCGGGTACCAGATAGCCAAGAAGACGACGAACGCCAAGACACCCCCTGTCAGCAGGCTAATGGCCGTGAAGCGGATCACGCCGCAGGGCACGATATCGGCCACCGCCAGATTCAGGCAGATCAGCAAGCCCGGCACGGAAGCGATCGCCAGCAGCAACAAGCCCTCGCCGATCATCAGCCCCTCTATACCCTTGCGGGTGGAGCCCATCGCCATACGTAGCCCCAACTCCGAACGGCGACGGCTCACGTGAAACCAGAACGTACCGATCACCGCCAGAAACACGTTCACCAAGAAGAACAATCCCATGGCCGATACCAGCCGATGGGCGCTCGTCCGCTCCGAGTTCTCGAGATAAAAGGCCCGTATCCCTTCGTAGTCCCTCACTTCCGATACCCAGTAATTACCCACCATCAAAGATCTACTCATTTCCTTACGGAACTTGGCGGCGTAGTTGGAGGTAGAGACCTCCGGACGGGTGCGGAACGTGATCTGCACTCGCGTGAGTCCCTTCTCGTCCAACTGGCCCTTGCCGAACATCCCCCGCAAGTCCAGTGGAGAGAAGACACTATGCTGATTCCGGGAATCGTACTCGGAGTTTCGTACCGGCTCCGTAACCGCTATCACGTGACAGGGCACGGTATCGTTGTAATTATAGATCTCGGCCCCGATCACGTCGGTATGGCCGTATAGCTTGCTCGCCAGATCGGCGGAGAGGATCATCTCCCTCCCCTCCCGAAGCCCCGACAGGGTCTGCCCCAGTCTCTCCGGGCTTTCTCCCGTAGCGGAGCGGATGCCGAACACCCGGAAATACCCCGGCGAGACGATCATTGCCCGCACCCGCTGGTTGATCGAGTCTTTCAAGACTCTGCTGCCGATGTTCGAGTCGGTATAAGGCAGCGAATAATACGAGAGCCCTACCACCTCCACGTCGGGATGCCGCTCGATACGCTCCACGATACGCTCGATGTTCCGCACCGGCTCCTCGCTCCCCTCCTCGTAGGCGATGAACGAGGGACTGTCGGACGGCCGTATGGCGAGCGTCACGTTGTACACGTGATCCAGCTTGAAGCCCACCGGCATCCGCGTCAGCATCCCTTGCGCCACGAAGTAGTACATCATGAACCACAGGATCACGAATACGACCAGCAGTTCCACCAGTATCCAGCAGCTTCCTCCGAAACGGGACCTTATCAACTTTAATAGATGTATTACCATAGCCGTATCCTATTTATCGTTCAACGCATCCGTTATACTCACCCGCACGGTACGCCAAGCGGGTATCATCGAAGAGAGCAGGTTCAGCGCCACGCAGACAGCGAACGCATAGGCGAACACCTCCATATTCAGCAGCATCCCCGGCGAGAGGAAGATATCGTTACCCGCCCCGGAGCCCATGCTATGCAAACCGGGGGAAAGAAGGATGCCCCGGAATACGGACACCAGCACGTACGAGAACAGCAATCCCGCCATGCCCCCGGGCAACATCAGCAGCATGTTCTCCCAGAAGACCTGCCCCATCAACGTCTTCCGCGACGCCCCGAAGGCCTTGCGTACGCCTAGCTCAGACACCCGGTCTTGCATCCTCGAGGCGTTCAGGCCCGAGAGGTTCAGCGCCGGGACTAGCAGGAAGAGGAAGAGGGCGACGCCCAAGACGATATACGTCTCCGGCCCGAACAACCGCGACAATAACTGGTCGCCGAACGAGCAGGGCGGCTCCACTCTCACCTGTCCCTCCCGCAAGCCGCTGTTGTAGCGTCTTACTCCCTTCTCCAACTCGGCGGAGAGGGCCGGAAGGTCCGAGGCGTCACGCAGCAGGCAGTTGGCGAGCAGCAGTCCCACCGAGCCTTCCCGCTCCTCCAAGGCGGTATCCATGATACTTGCCATCGAGGTGTAGGGTACCCACGCCTCGGCGTAAACGTCGGAAGCGACGGCGGATATATCCTCCACCACGCCGCTAATCGTATATTCTATATCGTTGATCAAGACGGTCTGACCGGCTACCTCGGTACGCCCGAGCAGGCGGCGTGCCAAGGAACGGTCGAGCACCACGCGGGGCATCCCGGAAAGGAACTCGGCACTGGCGGCTTCCCGTCCAAGAAGCTGAAACGGTAGACTTGCCAGAACGCGTCGTCGCATCCCATCAATTGTACTTTCGGCGACTCGTCGCTACCCGGCGCTTGGATGAAGATGTCCCCCACCTCATAAGGCATGATGGCGGCGTTGGTGGTGACCGCCACTTTCTCGGGTGTCTCGAGGCCGTAGAGGACCTCCTTCACGAACCGGGGCCCGCAACCGCTGTTCAACGAGCCTTTGCCCCCGTTGAACTCATACGATACGTTCGATACGTAGCCCATCCGGTCCCTGCTCACCTCCGGGGCGATATTCGCCGTCCGGATATGGTAGACCACCGCTATGGCCATCACCATCGAGATCGCCAAGCCCGTACCGATGATATAAACGGCGGTGAAGAAGCGATTCTGCCCCATCAAGGCCCAAGCTTGTTTAAGGTATACCTTGTACATCGTTCATTATTTGTTAGTTTGTTTTATGGGTATCTGCCGCCTGCTTTCCGTAATTATTATACGCTTAGCATGTATTTCCAAATACTATTCATGTTATCTTTCTTATCTTTGCCACTTAATCATTCATTAAACCACGAGATCATGGATAAAGAAATACCTAAGTCGGAGCTGCCCAAGCCGTTTCGCAAGCAGAGCATCCGCGTCAGCAAGAGCCACCTGCCCGGTAACACGAGCTACAAGGGAAGCGTCGTATGGCAACGTACGCTCAGCATCGATGACATCGCCGCCCGTGTCGTAGACAAACGGAGCGAGTATCGCAAGGAGACGCTCGTCAACAGCGGGCAGCGGCTCTGCTTCGTCCCCGGCTTCGCTTTCGGGGCAGGCGAGTGGGAAGCCATCGTCTGCACCCAGTTCACCCCTACTTATCACCTTTATAAAGAGCCCCGGTATGGTACGCTTACCTTCACCGTGATGTGAGGTATCGAGACACCACGGGTGATACCTTGCCTCATACGTTTGAGGTATCGTACCTCATAGCTATGAGGCAAGGTGCCACCAGTAGTGCCTCACACATGGAGATCCTCCGTATACGGCTCCCTTACTGCACCTGCCTTCCATCGAAGAAGCGCACGGTGCGGCTGGTTTGCTTGGCCTGCGCCTCGTTGTGGGTTACCATTACGATGGTGCGGCCGTCCTCCTTGTTGAGTTGGTGGAGCAGGTCCATGACCTCGATACCCATCTTGGAGTCCAAGTTACCGGTCGGCTCATCGGCGAGGATGATGTCGGGGTTACCTACGATCGCACGGGCGATGGCCACGCGCTGGCACTGGCCGCCGGAGAGCTGCGTCGGGAAATGGCGCATACGGTGGCTGAGGCCGACCTTCTCCAGCACGGCCTCGGCCAGCTTGCGGCGCTCCGAGGAAGAGACCTTGCGATAGAGCAAGGGAAGCTCCACGTTGTCCAGCACGTTCAGGGAATTGATCAAGTGGAAGCTCTGGAACACGAAACCCAGTTGCTTGTTACGGAAAGCGGCCAACTCCTTGTCGCTCATGCCCACCGTGTTCACGCCGTTGATCTCGACCGTGCCGGAGGTAGGCAAGTCCAGCAGGCCCATGATGTTCAATAAGGTGGATTTCCCGCATCCGGAGGGTCCCATAATGCTGAGAAACTCGCCTTGCTGTACCTCTAGGTTCACGTTTTCCAACGCGACTGTCTCTATCTCTTTCGTACGGTAAATCTTCTGTAAATTCGTTAGTTTGATCATGACTGTAATATTTTAATTGTTATTGTTTGACTCTTGTTATTGTTAAACTCTTGCTATCGCTAGGCTTTGCCACCTAAAAGCAAATTACGTGCCAGAAACGTATCTCATTGATTCCATGACATCTCCATAAAAAAGTACTGTCCGTTATCGAACAGTCGATTCATTTCCGAACAGTCGGTTCGTTTCCGGACACGGATGCCCGTGCCATCCGTGCCGTCCGTGTCCGATCATTCCTGCCGCAAGGCGTCCGCCGGATGCATCCGCATGGCCCGGTAAGACGGGAAACTAATTCCCACGACAATCATCGCGGCCATCACCGCATACGAGAACACGAAGCCGAACAACAGGCGTGAGGCCATGTCGGGCGGTATCTCCGAGCCTTGCGTCACCTCCATATACAGCAGGTTGGCGAAGATGGCGGCGGAGGGGATGAAAGCGATGGTGAGTAGCGCCAAGCCCTCCTTCACCAATTGCCAGAATATGCCCTTGCGGGTGGCTCCCATCGCCATGCGGAGGCCGATCTCGGCGCTCCTTTGTTGCGTACGATACCAGAAGGTTCCCACCACGCCGAGCAGGACATTCAGCAGGAAGAAGGCGATGCCCGCCACGTAAAGGCGGACTTGATCCAACCAACGCTCAAGGAACTGGTCCCGGTAATGGGACATCGGGAAAACATCCTTCAAATAGATATTACCCACGCGCAATTGCTGCTCCATCTCCTTCCGGAAATCGGCGGCGAAAGCGGCGCCGTCCGCGCCGGGCTTCACCCGGATGAAGGTGTTCAAGCCCTCTCCGACCCAATCGCCCTCCTCGGCCACCTTGTTCTCGTCCACCAGCTTATAGTAAGCGTAATCATAGCCGGTGAACTCGCAGTAACGTTGTTTCTCGCAGACACCACCGATACGGTAGGCCACGCTATCACGAGAGCCTTGGTCGGTGATATAGATCTCTTGGCGCACGGCCGCCGCAAGATCGCCGAAGAAGCTGTCGGCGACCGTACCCGTCACCACCACTTGGTTGTCACGCAGGGCGTCCACCAACTCCGAGGGGGACCCGCCTTGTGCCGTCTTTACGTCGAACACCTCGAAATAGGTGGGCGATACGTAACGCACGAAGCCATTACGGATCAACGAGTCCTTCCGGAACGTGGCGTATTGGTTCGATCCCCGGTAATGGAAATGCACGCCGGTGGTGAAACAGATTGATTCCACGGAGGGGTTCCGGCGGATGCGATCCATCAAGGTCAGATAATCCCCGCCTCCCCGTTCGCTATGCACGGAGGTCGTGTCATAATCGGGACTTTCCTCCGGGATCACGTCGAAACTCACATGATACGTATGCTCGATGTTAAAGCCCAAGGGCTGCGAGTAGAGTCTGTACATCACGAACAAGGCGTCCGCCGCATACCAAAGGAAGATAGAGACCACGAGCATTTCCAACCAGATAAACAAGTTCCCCTTGCGCTCGTTCCAGAGTTGTTTTAGAATCATCTTATACATAGCGTCAACCATTTATAGAGTCCGTAATATTCAATCTTGACATTCGCCAAGCCGGGAGGCCGGCGGAAAACAGGTTCAGCACGAGGCAGAACAGGAAGGCGGCGATAAAGACCGCCCCGTTAAACATCCCGGTGGAAAGCCCCGTCTTCCCCAGCGAGGTGACCAGCAACCAGTCCCTCAGCAACAACATGGCGCCGTACGACATCGCCAATCCCAGCAGTCCGCCGAGCAGGGTCAAGACCATGTTCTCGGACAGCACTTGCCAGAGGATGGTGCCTTGCGTGGCCCCGAAAGCCCGACGTACGCCAAGCTCGGCCATCCGGCGGCGCATCCTCGACAGGGTGATGCCCGATAGGTTCAAGGCCGGAACCAGCAGGAGGATGAAAAGGATGATGCCGTAACGGACGTAGAGATAGAAGAGGTTCGCCCCGAACTCGCTACCGCCGCCGATCCATTCCTCGATCTGGGTGGAGGGCTGGTGAAGGATATCGGCCTTGACATCCCGGGTCTTGGCGTTGAACTCCTCGACCTTCCGCAACGCCTCGGTCCTCAACTCCTCCCTCGTGACGCCCGGTTTCAGCAGGACGCAACAGCTATACGAGCCGTTGATACCCTCTTGGTATCCCCCGTCGTCCCGCACCGTGTAAGGGATCCAGACCTCCGCCCACGCTTTCGAGGCGAACCGGGATACGTCCTTCACGACCCCGCAGATATTGTAGACGATGAAATCGAGCTTCATCTCCCGCCCCACGACTTGGTCCGTGCCGAAAAGGGCCAAGGCCACGCTCTCGCTGATCACGGCGTCGCGGATACCGCTCGTGAAAGCCGCCGGGCTGAAGGGGCCTCCTTGCAGGAAATCGAACTGGAAGATCTTCCAGAAGGCGGTATCCGTATAAGAGATGTAACTCGTCCGGTTCTTAAGCCCGTCCATGGACGAGGCGGTCAACGGCCTGTAGCGATCCATATTGATGGCGGTAACGGCCTCCGCCCCTTTCAGCGGATAGCAGCATTCCTTCACCAAGGGCAGTCCCAGCGACGAGTAGGAGATGCGCCGGTTATCATCCTTGCCATTGCTCATGACGGTCGTTATGTAGCAGGTGCGGCCACGGTTTACCTCCGGCTTGAAACTCGCCGTATTCACGACATACAGGATGACGATCACCATGATCATGCAAATGGCCAAGGCGGTACCGAGTATCGAGATCACGCTCAAC
>OLGH01001867.1_pt1 | contig 18435 bp, 14 predicted proteins | sample 1604851 | NCBI WGS metagenome assembly OLGH01 (sample SAMEA3888894, study PRJEB22519) | human gut metagenome | biome: human gut; feature: human-associated habitat; material: faeces | place: Denmark | collected 2010 | reverse complement strand
TGTGCGGTCAGGAGAACATGGTCCGCAGTGAGACGAAAGAGGGCAAGATCGAGCTGCGAGCCGCCTGTGACGGCCTGTTCCGGGTGGACAGCCAACGGCTCATCGCTGTCAACTCCCGGGAGGACGTGATGATCGCCACCCGGAAGGGCAATACCGCCGTGAAAAAGGGCGACAAGCTGGCGGGGATGCGGGTCATCCCTCTCATCATCAAGGAGGAAACGCTGCAATCCGCCGAGCAGGCGGCGGGCGCTGGCCCTCTGTTGGAGCTGCTGCCCTATGTGAAGAAAACCGCCGCTATCGTGGCCACCGGCAGCGAGGTGAAGAAGGGTCTCATTCAGGACACCTTCACCCCGGTGGTGAAGGAGAAGCTGGCGGCCTACGGTATCGAGACCATCTCCACCGCCTATTCCGGCGACGGCGTGGACAATGTGGCCAACGCCGTGGCCGAGGCCCGGAGGACCGGCGCGGATGTAATCCTCTGTACCGGGGGCATGAGCGTGGACCCGGATGACAACACCCCTGGCGGCATCAGACAGAGCGGCGCACGGATCGTTACCTATGGCGCCCCGGTGCTGCCCGGTGCCATGTTCCTGCTGGGCTATTTTGAGGACGGCACCCCCATCTGCGGTCTGCCCGGCTGTGTGATGTATGCCGGGGCCACCATTTTCGACCTGGCGCTCCCCCGGATCGCCGCAGGCGTGGAACTGACCCGCAGAGACTTCGCCGTGATGGGCGAGGGCGGGCTGTGCCTTGGCTGCAAGCCCTGTCACTGGCCCAACTGCCCCTTCGGAAAATAAAAGCGAGAGCGCCCAAGCGCGCTCCTGCTTTTCAGAACCGTTCATCTTGATTGAGTATCACGCTTTACTCTGTAGAGTCGAGATAGATTTTCCATCGAATCAGAAAGGAAGAACCAACATGAAAAAATATTTGTCCCTGCTGCTGGCCCTGTGCCTGACCCTGTCCCTCGCCGCCTGCGGCTCCAAGGCCGACACCAGTGCCAACGCCGCCGACGGTTCCCAGACCCAGGACAACGCCCCCACGGAAGCCCCCGCCGGTGAGCCGGTGGAGCTGATCGTGTTCGCCGCCGCCTCTATGACGGAGACCATGAACCAGCTCAAGGAAATGTACGAGCAGAATAATCCCAACGTGACCGTTACATATAACTTCGATTCCTCCGGCACCCTGCTCAAGCAGATCAAGGAGGGCGCAGACTGCGACCTGTTCATCTCCGCCGCACCCAAGCAGATGAACGCCATGGACGGCAGCCTCATCGGTGATGCCGAGAAGAACCCCGACGGGCTTGACCTCATCGTCACCGACAGCCGTGTGGACCTGCTGGAAAACAAGGTGACGCTCACCGTTCCCGCCGGCAATCCCAAGGGCATTGAGAGCTTTAATCAGCTTGCCGAACTGCTGAAGGGCGGTGATGTGATGCTGGCCATCGGCAACAGCGACGTGCCCGTGGGCCAGTACACCCTAAAGATCTTCAACTACTACGGCATCGACGAGACCTCCGTTGCGAACAAGCTGACCTACGGCAACAACGTGAAGGAGGTGGCCGCTCAGGTCAGCGAGGGTGCCGTGGACTGCGGCATCATCTATGCCACCGATGCCCACTCCGCCGGTCTGACGGTGGTGGACAGCGCCACTGCCGAGATGTGCGGTCAGGTCATCTACCCCGCCGCTGTGCTGAAGGCCGCCCCCAACGCCGAGGCCGCCAAGGAGTTTCTGGCCTATCTGCAGACTGACCGTGCCGCCACCGTGTTCGAGGGCGTGGGCTTCACGGCGATGTAAAAGGTTAAAATCATGGATTGGTATCCCTTATGGAACAGCCTGCGCATCGCGCTCATCAGCTGCGCAGCAGTGTTCTTCCTCGGCATTTTTGCCGCCTATTATATCGCAAAGCTGCCCCGCACCGTCAAGGGCGTGCTGGACGTGGTGCTCACCCTGCCCATGGTGCTGCCGCCCACGGTCTGCGGCTTTCTGCTCCTCATGCTGTTTGGCCGCTCGACCGGGGTCGGTCGGTGGCTTATCGCGCACGGCGTCTCGATTGTCTTTACGTGGCCGGCAGCGGTGATATCTGCCGTGGTGGTGTCGTTCCCGCTCGTCTATCGTACGGCACTCGGCGCCTTCGAGAGCCTCGACACGCAGATGCTCGATGCGGCGCGCACGCTGGGCTGGTCCGAGCGTCGCATCTTTACCAAGCTTATGATGCCGCTTGGCTGGCCCTCGATTGCCGCCGGCACGGTGCTCGCCTTTGCCCGCGCGATGGGCGAGTTTGGCTGCACCCTGTTCTTTGCGGGCAACTATGCCGGCATTACGCAGACCATTCCCATCGCCATCTACTTTGAGTGGATGGGCGGCAATACGTCGGTGGCCCTCTTTTGGGTCGTGGTCGTAATAGCGTTCAGCTTCCTAGTCATCCTGTTCATCAACATGTACACGGCGCATTCGCAAAAATACCGCGAGCGTGGCCTTTCCCGTGCGGAACGCAAGCAGGCCAAAGATCTCGCCGGACAGGGCGATTCACTCGACCCGGCGGGCGGTGATGCCTTGCGTATCGATCGCGAGGCACTGGCCGAGCTCATGTGCGATGATGCCGCATTACAGGGAGGTCGATAGGCCATGTCGCTCGTTCTGGATATTAAGAAACGTTATCCCGGGTTTGTGCTCGACATGCAGCTTGAGGCCGGCGAGGAGCGCGTGGCCTTGCTCGGTGCCTCCGGATGTGGCAAGAGCTGCACGCTGCGCTGCATTGCCGGCGTGGAGACGCCCGACGAGGGCAAGATCGTCGTCAACGGCGTGACCTTTTTTGACTCGGCGGCTGGCATCAACCTGTCACCCCAGGAGCGAAAATGCGCCCTGTTGTTCCAAAACTATCAGCTGTTTCCCAACATGACGGTGGCCGATAACGTATGCGCCGGTGTAAAGGATGCTGGCGACGCCGCCGCGCGCAAAAAGCTCGCCGAGCGCTATCTGGGCATTTTCGGTCTGGCCGATTTTGTCGATCGCTACCCCGCGCGACTCTCGGGCGGGCAGCAGCAACGCGTGGCGCTTGCCCGTATGGTGGCGGCGCATCCGGGCATTTTTATGTTCGACGAGCCCATGAGCGCACTCGATGCGTATCTCAAGAGCGCGCTTGAGCAAAACATGCTCGACCTGTTCGACGTCTGCAACCGTACCGTGCTCTACGTGAGCCACGACATCGACGAAGCGTGCCGCCTGTGTCAGCGCATCTGCGTGATGCACGACGGGCATGTGGAGGAGATCGGCTCCATCGAGGACGTGGTCCGTCGTCCGCAGACGCTGGCGGCACTGCGCCTGACGGGCTGCAAGAATACGAGCCGGGCGCGCAGGATCGGCGACGAAGAAGTTGAGGCCCTCGACTGGGGCATGACCTTTAACGTGGGTCGCGAGGTTCCCGATAATGTGGCGTACCTGGGCATTCGCGCAAGCTACTTCCATGTTGACAATCGCGCGGAGCGGGGCCGTAACAGCTACGATTTGCACGTGGCCCGTGTGAGCGATTCGCGCTTTGAGCGGCTGGTGCTGCTGGACGTGCCGCGCGTCGATGCGCCCACGCGTCTGCAGTGGAAGGTCAACAAGGTGGGCGTGCCTGTCGACGAGCTGCCGCAAGCAGGCGAGACGCTACGCATGCACTTCGATGCGAGTAAGATCCATTTGGTTTGTCGATAGCGCCGGGTAATGCCGTCGGGGATATAAGCCTCGGCGGCTTTGTCTTGCCGTTCGCCGAATGATGGATGACAAACTCTTATCAACACAGATAATTATTTATTAAACGACGGCACACGACGCTGTCGTACGCATGTCGGCGGTGTTCGTCTGGACGACAACCGTTGATATAGTTACCTTCGACGAGAAAAGGAGGGTGCGCCGGTGCTGCAGATGACATATTCGCGTCGCGTTGCCGCGCGCGCCCTGTATATGGCTCGGAGCCGCATATGAGCAGGTATGTTCACGGCTCCGGGAGAGACGACGCACAACTAAATAATCAGCTGCAAAGCGGGTTCCCCAAAATTCCGGGTTTGAGCGCGGCTGGGTTTTCGCCACCCACCGTGCAGGAATACCGTAGCTATTCATTTTTGGTTCGAGAGGGGAACCGTCATGGCTGAAGAATTTGATTTCCATCCGATGTGGGAGAGCCTCGGCATGAATCTTGCCGACCACGACATGCTGCTGGGCGCCGTGGGCCAGATGTACGGCGATATGTTCCTGACGCAGAACAACCGCCCCAAGTCCACGTCCTACCTGGACTTTGTGGCCACCAACATCCACAGCGGCCGTATTAAGGAGATGCTCGACAAGAAGGAGGCCGGCGAGGCAACCAAGATCGTCGGCTCGTTCTGCGTGTACGTGCCCGAGGAGATCGTACTTGCCTGTGACGGCATTCCCGTGGGCCTGTGCTCGGGTGCCGACTGGGCGACCGACAAGGTCGAGGAGCATCTGCCGCGCAACACCTGCCCGCTCATCAAGAGCTTTGCCGGCTTTAAGCTGGGCGAGGTCTGCCCCTACATTGAGTCGAGTGACTTGGTGGTAGGCGAGAACACCTGCGATGGCAAGAAGAAAGCCTACGAGTTCTTTGCCACGCAAAAGAACATGTACGTCATGGATATCCCCAACGTGCACGACGAGTCGACGCTCGTGACCTGGAAGGCCGAGGTCAAGAAGCTCGCCGCCAAGATCGAGGAAGAGTGTGGCGTCACGATTACGCCCGAGCGCCTGAAGGCTGCCATCCACGCCGTCAACGAGAAGCGTCGCGCCCTGCAGCGTCTGGCTGCCACGCGCGCTGCCGATCCGGCGCCCATCAGCGGTCTCGACAGCCTGCTGACCGTTCAGGCCGCCTTTATGGACGACACGCCGCGTCTGACCGGAGCCATCAACGAGATGGCCGCCGAGTGCGAGCAGCGTGTCGAGGCCGGCGAGGGCGTGGCGCCCAAGGGGACCAAGCGCATCCTGTACACCGGCACGCCCATGGCCGTGCCCAACTGGAAGCTGTTCAACCTCATCGAGAAGGCCGGCGGCGTCGTGGTGGGCGAGGAGTCCTGCACGGGTTCGCGCTACTACAAGGATCTGGTCGACGAGTCCGGCGAGACGGTCGACGAGATGCTTGATGCCATCGCCGAGCGCTACTTTAAGATCAACTGCGCCGTCTTTACGCCCAACGACCAGCGTATGAAGGACATTGTCCAGATGGCCAAGGACCTGCATGCCGACGGCATCGTCGACGTGGCCCTGCAGTTCTGCACGCTCTACGAGATGGAGTCGTTTGCCGTGGAGAAGGCCGCCGAGGAGGCCGGCATTCCGTTTATGCACATCACGACCGACTACGCCGGCGAGGATGCCGGTCAGCTCCAGACCCGCATCGAGGCCTTCCTCGAGACGATTTAGCCGCACCTGCGCTAAGCTGCGCCGCCGGGTGTTCCTATCCACGCGATAGGGATTTCTCTGTTGTCATGCCGGTTGGTGTCTGGATGCACCGCAGGGCGCCGATCGGCTTCGCATAGCTGCCGGGGCGGGGATTTCTGCCGTCCCGGCAGATTCTATCCGTTTGTTCAGACACGAAAGGAACTCAATGAACAACGACCTTTTCAAGGCGGGCGTTTCCCGTCGCGGTTTTCTGACCGGCTCCGCTGCCCTGTGCGTCATGGCGGGCCTCGGCCTCACCGGCTGCGGCGGTTCGGGCGCCGAGAGCGGTAGCGCCGCTGCCTCCGGTCAGGATGTAGAGTATCGCGACGAGCTGCAGATCGCGTTACCGGCGAGCCCGGACGGTCTCGATCCGCACACCACGTCGTCGCTTGTGACCATGGACATCATCTGCAACGTCGTCGAGCCGCTCTTTGGCCTCGATAGCGACTACGAGCCCCAGCCCGTGTTGGCCAAGGGCTATGAGGTCTCCGACGACGGCCTGACCTACACCATCAAGCTGCGCGAGGGCATCACCTTCCACAACGGCAAGGAGCTTGGCTCCGAGGACGTCGTGGCCTCGATGAACCGCTGGCTCACCGTCAACGACCGCGCCGCGAGCCTGCTGCCCGGCGCCACCTTCGCCGCCTCGGGCGACCACGAGGTCACCTGCACGCTGACCGAGCCCGCCGTCGACTTTCTGATCATCCTGGGCAACCACTCCCAGTATCCGGGTATCTTCCCCTCCGAGGTCATCGAGGCCGCGGGCGATACCGGCGTGACCGAGTACGTGGGTACCGGTGCCTACAAGTTTGTGGAGTGGAAGCAGGACCAGTACGTCCATCTCACCCGCTACGAAGACTATGTCGCCGCTCACAGCAAGGCTTCGGGCTACACCGGCAAGGTCTCCGCGCCCACCAAGGACATCTACTATCAGTTCGTGACCGAGGCCTCCACGCGCGTGAGCGGGTTTGAGACCGGCGAGTACGATATCGCTGGCGAGCTCCCCACCGAGAACTACCACGACTTCGACGCCAACGACGACGTCAAGCTCTACACCCATAACGCCGGCGTTCTGACCGCCTTCCTCAACATGAACGAGGGCATCTTCGCCGACGAGGAGATCCGCAAGTGCGCCCTCATGGCTATCGACTGCGAGGCGGCCGCTCTTGCCGCCTATGGCGAGAAGGAGCTCTTCAACATCGATCCCAACCTTGGCAACCCCGAGAACACTCAGTGGGCGACTGACGCGGGCAAGAAGTACTTCAACCAGGCCGACGCCAAGGCCGCCAAGAAGGCCCTGGCCAAGACCTCCTATGCCGGTGAGACGGTTAAGCTGCTGACCACCCCCGACTACAAGGATATGTACAACGCCACCGTCGCGCTGCAGGAGCAGCTCGAGAAGGCCGGCTTCACCGCCGAGGTCGACAGCTACGAGTTCGCGACCTTCATGGACATCCGCTCCAGCAAGCCCGAACAGTGGGACCTCTTTGTGGCCTCCACCAACTACAAGCCCATCCCGGCTCAGTCCCTCTCGGTCTCCAAGGCCTTCTATGGCCTGTCCGACGAGAAGGCGCTCAAGCTCGTGGCCGAGACCCGCACCGCCGAGGACACCGACGCCGCGGCCAAGAAGTGGGCCGAGGCTCAGGAGCGCCTCTACGAGATCGCCGTCATCGAGCCGCTTTGCCACTACGCTTCCATCACGGGCACCCAGGCAGACGTCGAGGACGTCGAGGTGCTCGACGGCGCCATCATCTGGAACGCCAAGCGTCCGGAGTAATGCAATAGATGGCGTGGCGGCTTGAGGGATCTGGTCCCCTGTGGCCGCCACGCCCTGTCCACGTTCAGAGGGGAAATAGACGCCTCGCATGTTGAAGTACACGCTCAAACGTATAGGCGCGATGGTTCCGGTGATGCTCATCATCTCGGTCGTCGTGTTTTTGATTATCTATCTCACACCGGGTGACCCGGCCTCTTCGATGCTCGGCATGGAGGCTTCGGCCGACCAGATCGAGCGCGTCAATGATAGCCTGGGACTCAACGAGCCGCTGCCCCAGCGCTACGTTGAGTGGATGGGCGGCGTGCTTACCGGCGACCTGGGCGATTCGTATTTTATGCGCCAGCCCGTCACGCAGGCGATCGCCGAGCACTTTGGCCCCACGCTATCGCTCGCGCTTCTGGCACAGCTCATCGCGCTGTTGATTGCACTGCCCTGCGGCGTCGTCGCTGCCCTCAAACATGGGTCGCGCACCGACGCGGTCTTGCGTGTCGTTGCTCTTTTGGGCGTGGCGATACCCGGCTTTTTGATGGCGCTCATGCTTATGTGGCTGTTTGCCGTCACGTTGCGTGTGTTCCCGGTGGCCGGCTATGCGCCGCTATCGAAGGGCTGGTTCAGCCATTTACGCTATCTTGCGTTGCCGGCCATATCGCTTGGATGCGTGCAGGCGGCCCTGCTCATGCGCATGACCCGTTCGAGCGTTATCGAGGCCATGCAGCTCGACTGCGTCAAGACGGCGCGTGCCAAGGGCGTCTCCGAGGTTCGCGTGGTGCTGGCCCATGCCCTGCGCAACGCCGCGCTGCCGATTCTCACCTCGGTCGGCTATTCTTTTGGCGCCCTGATTACGGGCGCCGTGGTGACTGAGGCCATTTTTAACATCCCCGGTTTGGGTCAGCTGGTCACGAGCTCTATCGAGCGTCGCGACTATCCGGTGATTCAGGGCGTGCTGCTGGTCATCGCCTTGTTGAATTCGGTGATCAATCTGGCCGTCGACCTTGCCTACGGCGCTTTTGACCCGCGCGCTCGCAAATGGGGCGATGCATGATGACAAACTTTAAGAAGGCTCTTGCCAACAAGGGGTTTGTGGTCGGCGGCTGCATTTTCCTGGCGATTGCGCTGATCGCGCTCGTCGGTCCGCTGGTGTGGACGGTTGATCCCAATGCGCAGGAGATGACGTTGCGACTTTCGGCACCTTCGCCCGCGCATCCCTTTGGCTGCGATGACTTTGGCCGCGACCTGCTTGCCCGCGTCATCGCTGGCGCGCGTGTGTCGCTTGGCGTTGGCATTGCCGTCACGCTCACGACGAGTGCGCTCGGCTTGGTGATCGGCGCCTATGCGTGCTACAACGAGAGACTCGATCATATTCTCATGCGCATCTGCGACGGCCTTATGTCCATTCCGGGCGTGCTTTTGGCTATCGCGCTCATGGCCATGATGGGGGCGAGCGTGTGGAACGTCATCATCGCGCTTTCCATCGTCTATACGCCCAGCATGGCGCGCATCGTGCGCTCGCGTGTGATGGTGGTCAAGGAGGAGCCCTTTGTGGAGGCCCTGCGCGTGCAGGGCGCCTCGACCGCGCGCATCGTGTGGCTGCATATCGTGCCCAACGTTATGGCACCCTTCCTGGTGCAGGCGACGTTCGTCTTTGCCGAGGCCGTGCTTTCGGAGGCCGCCCTCTCGTTTCTGGGCCTGGGTATCAAGGCACCCGACGCCAGCTGGGGAAACATCCTGCAGGCAGGCAAGAACGTGATGCGCAAAGCCTGGTGGATGATCTTCTTCCCGGCTATCGCCATCATCGCGAGCGTGCTTTCGCTGAACCTCGCCGGCGACGGCCTGCGCGACGCCCTCGACCCCAAGACCAAGGAGGACTAGTCCATGAGCGAACATCTTTTGGACGTGCGCGACCTCTGCATCTCGTTTGTGGGCCGCGATGGCAACGCGCTGGAAGCCGTCAACAAACTCAACCTACATATCGATGCCGGCGAGATCGTCGGTGTTGTCGGCGAGTCCGGCTGCGGTAAGTCGGTGTTTGCCCAGAGTGTCATGCGCCTATTGGAGCATGAACAGAAGATGGCCTATACCGGTCAGATTCTCTTTGACGGGGAGGACCTGCTCGCGCGCCCGCTCAAGCGCATGCGCGAGGTTCGCGTCTGCGACATCGCCATGATTTTCCAGGACCCGTTGTCCTCACTCAACCCCGTCATGACGGTGGGTGCGCAGGTTATCGAGGCGGTGCGGGCCCACCGTAAGGTGAGCCGACGCGAAGCCCGCAACGAGGCTCTATCGCTGTTGGAGCGTGTGGGAATTCGAGATGCAGCGGCTCGCTTCGACATGTATCCGGGCGATTTTAGCGGCGGTATGCGCCAGCGCGTGATGATTGCCATGGCCCTGGCCTGCGATCCCAAGCTGCTGATCGCGGACGAGCCCACTACGGCTCTCGACACGACGACCCAAAAACAGATTTTGGATCTCCTGCGCGACCTCAACAGTTCCGAGGGCATGGCGGTGCTTTTTATCAGCCATGATTTGGGTGTCGTCACGAGTATTTGCTCGCGCGTGCACGTCATGTATCTGGGCCAAATCGTAGAAGAGATCGACGCCTGCGGTCTTATGGAGCGCCCGAGCCACCCGTATGCCCAGGGGCTCATCGCAAGCATTCCGCCGCTCGAAGGCGAGCGAGTTGACACGCTGGCGGATATTCCGGGCACAGTGCCGCCGCTTACGGCAATACCCTGTGGATGTCGCTTTGCGCCTCGTTGCGCCCGGGCAGACGAGCGTTGCCGCGTGCAGGAGCCTCCGCTGGTTGCCGTGAATGCGTGCGACCGGTCTAAATGCTGGCTTGTCGAGAAAGGGGAGTGCCATGGCTGTTGATAGCGAAGCCCTGCTTAGGGTCTCACATCTGACTAAAACGTATCCCATGCCGGGATCAGGTTTTAAGCGTCAGGCCTTTACCGCCGTGGACGACCTGTCGTTTGAGATCGCGCCGGGCGAGGTCTATGGTCTGGTTGGCGAATCCGGATCGGGCAAGTCGACGACTGGACGCCTGATCTGTGGTCTCGAGCGTGCGGATTCCGGCTCGATTGTCTATCGCGGTCACGACCTCGCCACGATGTCGGAGCGCGAACGCAAGCCGTTTCGCCGCGAGATCCAGCTGGTGTTCCAGGATAGCTCTACGGCTTTTGACCCGCGCAACCGTGTCGGCCGCATTTTGGAGGAGCCGCTGATTATCGCCGGCGTGCGCGATGCGGATGAGCGCCATGGGCGCGCGCTCTCGGCCCTGGCCTCGGTCGGTCTTCTGGCAGAGCATTATGACCGCTATCCACATGACCTTTCGGGCGGACAGCGTCAGCGACTCAATCTGGCACGGGCGCTTATTTGCGAGCCGCGCCTTGTGGTATGTGACGAGCCGGTCTCGGCGCTTGACGTGTCCGTTCAGGCCCAAGTGCTCAACTTGCTTCGCGACCTGCAGCGCACGACGGGCGTGGCGCTGCTGTTTATCACACATGATATGCGTGTGGTTCGGCATATGTCCGACCGGATTGGCGTGCTCTACCACGGTCGTCTTGTCGAGGAAGGCGCGGCCGAGGACGTGATCGCGCACCCGAGCGATCCGTATACGCAGGAGCTTATCGACGCCATTCCCTAGAGGATGCTTCCTTTTGGGTATGGCGTGGGTTCGTTGTTTAATTGTCGGTATATCGGTACAAGAGAGGGGAACTACTATGGCCGATATCGAGGAACAGCCGTTGCCGCGCACGTTTGAGGAGTTCAACGAGCAACGCAAGGCGGCGTTTATTCGCGTCAAGGATTATAAGCAGGCGGGTAATCGCCTGGTCGGCTTTTTGTGCAGCTATACGCCGCTCGAGATTATCGATGCCGCGGGCGCTGCAAGTGTGGCCTTGTGCGGTACGTCCGATGAGGTGATTCCCGAGGCCGAGAAGGTGCTGCCGGCAAATCTGTGTCCGCTCATCAAGTCGACGTACGGTTTTGCCTATTCACAAAAGTGCCCGTTTACGTACTTTAGCGACATGATCATCGGCGAGACCACCTGCGACGGCAAGAAGAAGATGTACGAGCTACTCAACGAGCTCAAGCGCACGCACATTCTGCATCTTCCGCAGGGTCGCGATCGCGCCTACGAGCGTGAAGGCTGGTACGAGGAGTGCCGCCTGCTCAAGGAGGAACTCGAGGGCTTCTACGGCATCACGATTACCGACGATGACCTGCGCGCTGCCGTCCGTCGTCGCAACCGCTTGCGTGCGGCCCAGCTCGATATGTTTGCGCTGCAGGCCAACCAGCCGGCGGCCATGAGCGGCGTCGACCTGATGAGCACCATGTTTGCCGGTACGTTCAGCTTTGATATCGAGGCCTATACGCAGCAGCTGGAGCAAAAGGTTGTCAAGCTGCGCGAGGCCTACGACGCGGGCGAGCGCCCGGTCGCGGCGGATGCCAAGCGCATTCTGATTACCGGCTGCCCGGTGGGCGGCGTAATCAACAAGATCGGTCGCATCATCGAGTCCAACGGCGGCGTGGTCGTGTGCATGGACGACTGCTCGGGCGAGCGCACGGCGGCCATGATGATCGACCCGGAGGCTCCCGACATCCTGCGCGCCATCGCCGACCGCTACCTGGACATCAACTGCTCGGTCATGACGCCCAACGACGGCCGTATGGAAAACACGCTGGCCATGTGCGAGAAGTACCACGTCGATGGCGTGGTGGAGAGCGTGCTGCAGGCCTGCCACACCTTTAACGTGGAGAGTGCGCGCATGCAGGAGGCCGTCGAGGGTGCGGGCATTCCGTACATGAAGATCGAGACCGACTACAGCAACGGCGACATGGGCCAAATCGAGACGCGCATCGCCGCCTTCATCGAAACCCTCTAGCTTCCTCAGGCACCGGATCTTGCCCCTCAAATCGTCGCTTGCGTACCCAAAGTACGCTGCGCTCCTCTTTCGGGGCAATCTCCGGCACCTGAGAAACCTAGAGCTAAGGCGCCTGAACGCGCCGCTACCTTTGATGTTTAGATTGGGAGAGAGCCATGACAGGGATCGGGATCGATATCGGGTCTACGGCGGCTAAGGCCGCTGTGGTCGACGGGGAGGGTTCGGTGGCGTGGACGTGCGTGCAGCCAACCGGGTTCTCCTCGGTCGATGCTTCCGAGCGGCTGCGCGAGGCACTGGCAGCGGCGGGTTATGACGTGGCGGCCGACGACGTGCGCGTGATCGCGACTGGCTACGGCCGTGTCGCCGTGCCCTATGCGCATAAGGTCGTGACCGAGATTACCTGTCACGGCACCGGTGCCGTGCGCCTGTTTGGCGACCACGGCACCGTGATCGACGTGGGCGGTCAGGACACCAAGGTCATCCAACTTAAGGGTGGCCGCGTGGCCAAGTTTGCCATGAACGACAAGTGCGCCGCTGGCACGGGGCGCTTTTTGGAGATCATGGCCGACCGCCTAGGCATTTCCCAGCAGCAGATGGCCGACCTGGCGCGTTCCGGCGAGCCTACCAAGATCAGCAGCATGTGCACGGTGTTTGCCGAAAGCGAGGTCATCAGCCTGATCGGTCGCGGTGAGCCGCGTGAAAACATTGCGCGCGGGGTGATCGACAGCGTGGTTTCGCGCGTGGCGACCATGGCCGGGCAGGCCGCGGGTGCCCCGTACTATCTGACGGGTGGCCTCTGCGAGAACGCCTATGTCGTTGAACGGTTGGGCGAGCTACTGGGGTCGCCGGTGACCACCTCGCCCCAGGCTCGCTTTGCCGGTGCCATCGGTGCGGCGATTCGCGCCGCCGCCTTGGCCTAGGGGTGTACCGCGACATGCGCATCCTCAATATCTCGGCACAAAAACCAGATAGCACCGGCAGCGGCACCTACCTTGCCGCGCTCGTGCGCGAGCAGATCGAGACGGGGCATCGTGCCGCCGTGCTTTGCGGCGCGGCACCGGGAGATACCCAAGGCGAGCTGGACCGGCGTGCTGCCGTGTTTGCCGTACCGTTCGAGTCGCCCGAGCTGCCGTTTCCCATCTGCGGTATGTCCGATGTCATGCCCTATCCCTCCACACGCTATCGTGACCTGACACCTTTGATGCTCAAGGCATTTGAGCGGGCATTTGCTGCTGCAATCGATCGGGCGGTGGCTGAGTTTCAGCCCGATCTGGTGCTCTGCCATCACCTGTATCTGGTGACCGCATTGGCGCGCGAGTGCGTCCGGGGCGTGCCGGTTGTTGCCGTGTGCCATTCGACCGACCTGCGCCAGCTGCGTTCGCATGCGCTCGAGCGCGATCGCATCGTAAGTGCGGTTCGTCGGCTCGATGCCGTCTTTGCGCTCCATGCTGAGCAGGCTGAGCAGATTGGCCTGGTGTGCGGCGTCGATGCCGATCGCATCCACGTGATTGGGACGGGCTACGACCATCGCGTCTTCTGCCGCGACGCAAGCGTGGCGAGGCAGCCGGGATCGCTTGTGTACGTGGGCAAGATTTGCTTTAAAAAGGGCGTCGAGTCGCTGGTTCGAGCCGTGTCATTGCCGATTGACGATGGCGTCCGCCCATCTGGCTTGGTACTTGTGGGCGGCCGCGGGGACGATGCCGAGTACGCGCGTATCGAGCGCTTGGCTGCGGCCTCGAATGTGCCGGTGGCGCTGGCGGGGCGCCTGGATAGCGATGGGCTCGTGCATGCCTACCGCAGTTCCGACGTCTTTGTGCTGCCTTCGTTTTACGAGGGTCTGCCGCTCGTGACGATCGAGGCTCTCGCGTGCGGCTGCAAAGTTGTGGCGACCGATTTGCCCGGCGTTCGTCCCTGGATGGAGGCGATGCTTCCCGGTGCTCCCGTGACGTGGGTGGCGTCGCCGCGTATGACGGATGTCGACACGCCCGTGGCGGCCGACCTTCCGTTGTTTGAGCGCGCACTGGCAGATGCTATCGCGCAGGCGCTTGCGGAGCCGCCTTCGACGTTCGAGCCGTCGGCGGTCTCTTGGGAAGCGTGCCTGGGGCGTATACTTAAAGTCGTTGATTTGTTGGAAGGGGGTTCGTATGGCTAAAGACACCGTGAGGCTCACGTCTATGACGGCCGCGAGCGGTTGAGCCGCTAAGTTGGCCCCCGGAGCCCTCGCCCAGGTCCTGGGCGATTTACCCAATGTGCATAACGACAACTTGCTCGTGGGGTTTGATACCTCCGACGATGCGAGCGTCTTCCGCGTGGGGGAGAACCTGGGCCTCGTGCAGTCCATCGACTTCTTCCCACCGATGGTCGACGACCCGTTCCTGTTTGGCCAGATCGCGGCGGCAAACTCGCTGTCGGACATATACGCCATGGGTGGACGACCGAGCCATGCCATGAACCTGCTCTGCATACCCAGTTGCCTGGGCGTTGAGGTTGCCGGGCAGATTTTGGCGGGTGGCGCCGACAAGTGCGTCGAGGCGGGCTGCTCCATTGCGGGCGGCCACACCATCAACGACGACGAGCCCAAGTATGGCCTGTCCGTGAGCGGTTTTGTCGCGCTCGACCGCATGCTCGCCAACAGCGGCGCGCGCGTGGGCGATGCGTTACTGCTGACCAAGGCGATCGGATCGGGCATCATCACCACGGCCATTAAGGGCGAGCTTGTCAAGCAGGACGAGGCCGCAGCCATGTTTGACTCGATGCGCACCCTCAACGAGGCGCCGATTCGTCTGGCCGAGGGACTTGAGCTTCACGGCTGCACCGACATTACGGGCTTTGGTCTGATCGGGCACGCGTGCGAGATGGCCGAGGGCTCGGGCGTGCAGGTTGAGCTTGCGTCGGGGGCGGTGCCGCTCTTTGACCAGGTGCTCGACATGGCGCGTCTGGGCATTATCCCCGCGGGCTCCTACCGCAACCAGGACTTCTTTGGCCCGCGCGTGGCTGCCGACGAGGACCTGGAGCCGGGCATGCTCGATGCGCTGTACGATCCGCAGACCTCGGGCGGTTTGCTCATCGCGGCGCCTGCTGCCGACGTGGATGAGCTCGCGCACCGTCTGCATGCCGAAGGACGTATCGCCGCCGTTGTCGGCCGCGTGTGCGAGCCGGTGCCGGGCGGTCCTGCCGTTCGCGTTGTCCGTTAACGACACGTTTATTGAGCTATGTACCGTTCTAAGACGATTTATTCGAAAGGAATTTGCTATGTCTACCAAGATTGAAGTCAATGCCATGGGCGATGCCTGCCCGCTGCCCGTCGTCAAGACGCTCAAAGCCCTGAAGCAGCTTGATGGCGAGGGCGCCGTGGTGACCGCGGTCGATAACGAGACCGCCGTCAAGAACATCTCCAAGATGGCGCAGGAGAAGGGCTGCACGGCCTCGGTCGAGAAGATCTCGGACGCCGAGTGGCACGTGACCGTGGCGACCTCTGGCGCCGTTGCCGTGGCCGATTCCGAGCAGGATGGCGCTGCCTTCTGTGATGCCAGCGCCGGCAAGGGCAAGCTCGTCATTTCCGTCTACACCGACTGCATGGGTCGCGGCGACGACGAGCTGGGCCACAAGCTCATGAAGGCCTTCATCTTTGCCGTGACGCAGCAGGAGGAGCTGCCCGCGACCATGCTGTTCTACAACGGCGGCGCCAAGCTTACCGTCGAGGGCTCGCCGGTGCTCGATGACCTGAAGGGCCTGGCGGAGCAGGGTGTCGAGATTCTTACCTGTGGCACCTGCCTCGATCACTATGGCATTAAGGACCAGCTTGCCGTGGGCGAGGTCACCAACATGTACGTGATCGTGGAGAAGATAGAGCAGGCCGTGCGCGTCGTGCGCCCGTAGCGTATTGGTTGGAGTTGCCATGAGGGAGAAGCGCCCGGCGCTTGTCATCACGTTTCCCACCACGGCGGCCGCCATGGGCTGCGAGTCCCTGTGCATCGAGCGCGGCCTTCCCGGGCGCACGATTCCCGTGCCCGGGGAGGTCGCTGCCGGCTGCGGTCTGGCGTGGAAGGCGTTGCCCGCCGATGAGGACCTGCTGCGCGGCGAACTCGCCGCGGCGGGCGTTCCTACCGAGGGCTATACCGTGATTGATATGTGGGAGGTCGTGCGATGATCTACCTGGATAACGCGGCGACGACCATGCATAAGCCGCAGACGGTCATCGATGCCGTGACACAGGCGATGTGCTCGCTTGGCAATGCCGGGCGCGGCGCCACGTCGGGTGCGCTTGACGCGGCGCGTACCATCCACGGCTGCCGCGCCAAGCTTGCGCGCTTGCTGGGCTGCCCGCGTGCTGACCATGTTTGTTTTACGCCCAACTCTACGGCGGCGCTCAACACGGCGATTGACGGCGTGGTGCGCCCCGGCGACCGCGTGGTCACAACGGTGCTCGAGCACAACTCCGTGCTACGTCCGCTCAACCGCTTGGCGACGGAGCAGGGTGTGACGGTTGAGCATGCGGGCTGCGACGCGAACGGCGTGCTCGACTACGACGAGCTCGAGCAGCTGGTCACGCCGGGCACGCGTGCCGTGGTGGTGACGCACGCTTCCAATGTGACCGGCAACGCGGTCGACATTGCACGCGTGGCCGCCATGGCCCATGCGGTCGGCGCGCTTGCGATCGTCGATGCCTCGCAGTCTGCCGGTACGGCGCATATTGATATGCAGGCCATGGGGCTCGACGTGGTGTGCTTTACCGGCCACAAGGGGCTCATGGGACCCCAAGGCACCGGCGGCCTTGCCGTTGCGGAGGGCATTGACGTGGCGCCGTGGGCCATGGGTGGCACGGGTGTGCACAGCTTCGATGCACTGCAGCCGCTTGAGTGGCCCACGCGCCTTGAGGCGGGCACGCTCAACGGTCATGGCATCGCGGGACTTTCCGCAGGTCTTGACTTTATCGAGGCACAAGGCGGGGTCGAGGCGATTGCGGCTCGTGAGCGCGCGCTGGCTGATCGCTTTCTCGCTGGCGTGCGCGAGATTCCGGGGATTAAGCTCTACGGTGCCTTTGACCAGCCGACGCGCTCGGCGATTGTGTCGCTCAATGTGGTCGATATCGACTCTGCCGAGATCTCGGACGCGCTCATGCAAGGGTGGGGGATTGCGACGCGCCCCGGTGCCCATTGCGCTCCGCTCATGCACCGCGCGCTGGGGACCGAGCGTCAGGGTGTCGTTCGTTTCTCGTTTGGGTATTTCAATACGGACGAAGAAGTCGACACCGCGATTGGCGCTTTGCGCGATTTAGCCTGCTAAAGCTGCTAGACCGTTTATACTTGCGGGACGGGTCTTTTGCCCGTCCCGTTTTTGTTTTGATTCGAAAGGTGCTCTCATGGCCTCATCCGCCTCGCGTGGTCTACGTTCCGACCATGTCGTCACAGTCGGCATCGCCCTGTTCTCGATGCTCTTTGGCGCCGGCAACCTCATTATTCCGCCGCTGCTGGCGCTGCAGGCAGGCTCTGCCACGCCGGTTGCCATGCTCGGCTTTCTCATAGCTGCCATCGGCCTGCCCGTCATGGGATTTATCGCCGTGGCGCTCGCCGGAACGGCGCGCGAGCTTGCCGGCCGCGTGCACCCCAAGTTTGGCGAATTTTTCGTTGCGGCGGTGTATCTGGCCATCGGCCCGTGCCTGGCCATTCCGCGCACGAGCTCTACGGCGTTCGAAATGCTGGTGCCGCTGCTACCCGAGGGCGTTTCGCTCGGCACGGCACGTCTGGTGTTTGCGATTGGGTTCTTCGTCGTCGCGTTTGCGCTCACGCTGCGCCCGGGTGTCATCACACGCGTGCTCGGTCGCATTACGGGTCCCGCGCTCATTGCGCTCATCGTGCTGGTCGTGGGTGCTGCCGTGATCTCGCCGCTGGGACCGGCTGCCGCGCCTCAGGCTCCCTACGATGCAGGCGCCGCCGTGCAGGGCTTTCTGACTGGCTATCAGACCATGGACCTGCTCGCGTCGCTCGCCTTCGGCATCATCATCGCCGAGACCATCCACGAGTTGGGTGTTACCGATGACAAGCGCGTGGCCTTTGAGATTTCGCGTTCCGGTGTGATCGCCGGCGTGCTCATGGCCATCATCTACTGCGGCCTGGCGCTTGCCGGCACGCAGCTCAGCACCGTGATGCCCGACGCCACCAATGGCGCTGCCATTCTTGCCCGCTCTGCCTCCATGCACTTTGGTCTTGCAGGCACGGTCGTGGTCTTCGCCATCTTCTTCCTTGCCTGCATGAACGTGTGCATCGGCCTCATCAGCTGCTGCTCGCGCTACTTCTGCGAGACGTATGTGGTTAAAGGGGGAGCAGAGGCCTCCGAGGAGGCCATGCG
>OLGH01001866.1_pt1 | contig 18437 bp, 16 predicted proteins | sample 1604851 | NCBI WGS metagenome assembly OLGH01 (sample SAMEA3888894, study PRJEB22519) | human gut metagenome | biome: human gut; feature: human-associated habitat; material: faeces | place: Denmark | collected 2010 | reverse complement strand
TTCCTCATTATATAAATTAAACTTAGTATATTGGTTTGCCAAATACTTTTGAAATTTATTTTCGGTTTTTTCATTATCTTGAAAATATGCTAAATATAAATCTTCTAAATTAGGTTCTATATTAACAGCATTCACAGTTGGTTTTTGCCTACTTACAATTCTTAATTCTGTTGTATTATTTTCTTGATGAATATTAATAATACAATATTTATGATTCAGCATTTCTACTTCTTTTTTATCATAAGCAACACATTTCCATACACTGCCTCTTAAATCTTGTAAAAGTTCTTCTGGCGTTCCTGTTAATATCTTTTTACCTGCTTTCATCACAATAATTTCATCTGCAATAAATTCAATATCTGATACAATATGAGTTGATAATATTACAATTTTATCTTGTGAAAAACTACTAATTAAGTTTCTAAACTTTACCCTTTCTTTTGGGTCTAGTCCTGCTGTTGGCTCATCTAAAATTAGAATCTTTGGGTTATTTAACATTGCTTGTGCAATTCCTAATCTTTGTTTCATTCCTCCAGAAAATGTCTTTACTTTTTGTTTTTTTTCATTTTCCAAATTAACTATTTGTAATAACTCATTCACTCTCATTTCAGCCTTTTCTTTTGATAATCCCTTTAATGCAGCAATATACATTAAAAAATCATAAGCTGTAAAATCTGGATAGTATCCAAAATCTTGTGGTAAATAACCAAGAACTTGTCTGTAATCCTCCCCTAGTTTTTTTATATCTGTTCCATTATATTTAATTTGACCAGAAGTTGGATTTTGAATATCACATATCATTCTCATAAGTGTTGTTTTTCCTGCTCCATTTGCACCAAGTAATCCATAAACTCCTGGTTTTAGTTTTATAGAAACTTTATCCACTGCAATTTTATTTTTATATTGTTTTGTTAGCCTATCTATTGCAAGTTCCATATATAATCATCCTCCTCTTCATAAAATTGATAAACAGCTTTTATAAAATAAAATACTGTTATAATTAATAAACCTAACCATACTAAAACACTTGAAGTTTCATAAACACTAGGAAACTTTATATTAATTTTAAATAAAATCGCATTGATTAATAACATTATCGTCATATTTACAATTTCGTTTGACTTATTTTTTAATAAACGCATTGTTAAAATGTTAGCAACATTGGTTATCATAAATGGCACTAAAAAATAAAGAATTAATACATAACTTTCCTGTTCAAAATGAGTTCCAGTCATAACTGCAAATACTGTCATTATACATAAATTAATAAATGTATTAATTATTAATTTAATTAAAATCGATTCTTTTAAGTCCATTTTACAACTCATTTCAATTTCATACATATTATATTTAAAACTTTTCTCTAACTCCATTATTTGAAGAAATGCTAATATTGGCATTACAAGTGATAAAATTAGCCTTGTTTTCTCAAAATTCATAGATTTTATAACTAATATTCCTACCAATAATAGAATAAATTGGAAAAGAAAAGTAATTTTACTCATAAAAGGAATATATCTTTTTATCTTTTCAAAATAGCTTTCCTTTACTGTTATTTCTGTATTTGCTATTTCCATTTTTAATATTTCTATTGATTGCCTTTTTTTATTTTCATCTATACTTGGCAATTCTCTTTTGTTTAAAATTTCTCTCCACTTATCCATCTAATTAAAAGTCCTCCTTTCCTAAATACCTACTCAATTTTTCTATTCCCTGCTTTAGTCTTGATTTAATGGTAGGTACTTTTTCATCAAGTATTTTAGATATATCTTTAATTTTCAAATCTTCATAATACTTCAAAATAATTACTTCTTTTTGTTTTTCTGGTAGCTCTTTTAATGCTTTATCAATTGAATTTTTTTGTTCTATTCTTGATAATTCATTAGAATCATTTTCTTTATAAGTTTGATTATCATTTAATTCTTCTAACTCCACTTTATTCTCGTCAAAATAAGTGTTACATACATTCATTGCTATTGTAATTAAATAACTTTTAAATTTTCCTCTATGTTTATAAGTTCCTATATATTTAATCAATTTCAAGAATGTTTCCTGTGTTAAATCATAAGAAAGTGAGCTATTTCCTGTTTTATAATAACAAAATCTATAAATATCATCATAATATTTCTCAATTAATATCTCTAATAATTCTTTATTTCCGTGCTGTATTTTATAGATTAATTCTTTATCTTCCAAGTAAATACCTCCTTTCTTTCTTTCTTTTATAAACTAGCTTACATATAATATAACTTAAAAAATTATAAAAAAGATTTAAAATTTTATTAAATTTTTAAATTTTTTCATTTTAATGTTTTATTAATTATAAATTAAATATATATTTTTGTATAATGTGCGATTTTAAATTTAAAATATTATTTTATTTCTTCATCTATTATATTTCTTTTTGCAACTGTTTGTCCATAGGCATTTACTACTTCTGCAAAATACTCATTTTTTCCTCTTACATCTACAATTGTCGCTCTATTTCCATCTTTTAATTCTACTACATTAAATCTATCTATTTTCATATTTATAATTCTTTCCTCTATTACATTAATGTGATATTTTTGGTATACTAAAAAAGATATTAATAATAAGTTATATTAATATCTTTTAAAATTATATTTATTTAAATCTTCTAATATATGTGTCAATACTATCTAAAAATTCTTGATTATTCTTAGTTTTTACCATCATAGAAATAACTTGTTCAGTAACATCAGCAACAGGCATACTATTCATTGCTTTACGCAAAGCAAATACTGTTTCTTTCTCTTTTGGTGTAAGTAATAAATCTTCACGTCTAGTACCAGATTTATTAATATCAATTGCTGGGAAGATACGTTTTTCAGATAATTTTCTATCTAAGTGAACTTCCATATTACCAGTACCTTTAAATTCTTCAAAAATGACATCATCCATTCTACTTCCTGTATCAACTAAAGCAGTTGCAAGAATTGTAAGACTTCCACCAAATTCAATATTTCTTGCCGCACCAAAGAATTTTTTAGGTTTATGTAATGCAGCAGGGTCTAGACCACCTGATAAAGTTCTTCCAGATGATGGAATTGTTAAGTTATATGCTCTAGCAAGTCTTGTTATGCTGTCTAATAAGATAACTACGTCTTGTCCTTGTTCTACTAACCTTTTTGCTCTTTCAAGAACCATTTCTGCAACCTTTACATGATGTTCTGGTAATTCATCAAATGTTGAATATATAACTTCACCATTTATAGAACGTTTCATGTCTGTAACTTCTTCTGGTCTTTCATCTATTAATAATACTATTAATTTTTCTTCTGGATTATTTGTAGAAATACTATTTGCTATTTTCTTTAATAAAGTTGTCTTACCAACTTTAGGTGGAGCAACTATCATTCCTCTTTGACCTTTTCCAATAGGTGACATTAAGTCTATCATTCTCATTGCATATTCTTTGCTTTCTGTTTCAAGCTTAATTCTTTCATTTGGATATATAGGTGTTAATTCATCAAAACGTTTTCTCCTAGCTGCTTTTTCTGGTGATTCACCATTAACTTCACCAACGAATATTAATGAAGGGAATTTTTCTCCTTCTTTACATCTAGCTATACCTTTTATTATATCACCAGTGTCTAATTTGAATCTTCTTATTTGAACCACTGATATATATACATCTTTTGGACTTGATAAGTAATTTTCACCTCTTAAAAATCCATATCCATCAGGTAAAACATCTAATATTCCTTCAACAATTTCGTCCCCTTCATTTGTTAGTTTGTATCCAGATAGCTCTTGATTATCTTCTTTTGTATTTTGTTCATGTGGTATATTTGAATTTTGAGTATTTTCTGTATTTACTATTTGGTTTAATACTTGTATTAAATCTTCTTTTTTTAATTTTGAAATATTTTTAATATTGTTTTCTTTAGCTAATTCTTTTAGCTCTGTTAATGTTTTTTCTTCTAAATTTATCATGATTCCTCCTAAAAATTAAATTTGTATATTTATTATTTTTTTACTTTTTTATGGGATTTTTTTTCGAATTAAATAAATTACGTTACTATTATAACATATTTTTCCAGAAAAAGGAAGTATTTTAAATAAAAAATATAAAAAGCGCTATTATATGTGCGCTTAATTACATCCCTTTATCTACATAAACTTTTTCGTTAGGATAATACATATCTAACTTTTCTCTTGCCATTTGTTCTATATATTCTTTTGAATTTACATTGTCTTTTTCTGCTACAAGTTCTTTTTTATAATTTTCTTGTTCTTCTATTTTGCTTGCAAGTTCTTTACTATTTGAAGTATATTGGTTTATTACTTTTTGTTGATTTACTAAAGTAAATATTGCGTATATTAAAACTAATAAAATTAGTAATTTTTTGTATAATTTTCTTTTTTTCATAAGTATCTTTCTCCACCTCTAAATAACGTATAATATATATTTCTACATTTTTTATAAAAATCCTCCCTATTTTATGAAAAAAATGTATTTTTTTAAACTTTCTTTTTATTTTTTTGTAACTTAAATATATTTTTTGCCTTTTTCTGAATGTCAATGCCTAGTTTTTTGAAGTTTATTGTCATAAAATTAATGGGTTTAAAAAATATTTTTTTTAGAAATCGTATTAGTATTTTAAGTGGTAATATAATAATAGATATTATAGCTTTTATTATTTTTTTTATGATTAAAATTATTTTTACATTTATATTTATAAAATATTTGCTGAATAGTAGCATATATATTAAACATCCACAGAAAACCGCTAAAAACATGTAAAAACGGACTTCTCCATTACTAAAAGTAAATATTGAATATAATAATAGTAAACCTGTTAAAATCCAAAATATAAGGTCTTCTGTATATGTAATTATATCTGATGTTTTAAAACTTTTTCTTAATATTCTAAATATATCAAATAATAGACCTATTAAAATACCATTTATTGTAAATATTAAAAATAGGTTTGCTTGATTTAGTATCATTTTCATCAATCCTTTGTTTATTTAAATATTTTGCTGATTAAGTTTCCTTTTGTTTTTTCGAGATCTTTGTCACTATAGGCTAGGTATGATATGTCTCCTTCTATAATTACTTCTGATGTATCTATACTTAATTTATTTATCCTAATATTTTCTCCTTTGACTGTAAGTAACCCTAATTCTGTTTCTACCATTACTACTTGGTCATCAAAACTTAATACGTCATTTACTCCTGATATGCTTAGCTTTCCCCTATTTTCTAATATTAAATTTTGTATTACACCTGTATTAATTGTTTTTCTTTCATCAATTGTCATATGAAATCACATTCCTTTCAAAAGAATTTTTGTTTTTCTCTGATATTTATATATATTCACAGGTTGTCTTTTTTAGAACGAATTTCTATAAATTGCTTATTATTTTTATAATAGGCATTGAATTCACTATACAATGGTTGTATAATATAAATATATAGTAAATACAAACGTAGGAGGTATCTTATATGAAAAAGATAGTTATTGATACAAAAATGTCCATCCGGATTGTAAAAGACACAATTAAAAAAGTAACTGGAAAAGGTTGTTCTTCTAAGTTTAATAGAGGCCATGTATATGTATATTGTTCTGACCATATAACTGATGAACAATTAAGCCAAATATGTGACAAGCTATCTTTAGAGATAATTTCTAAATCTGGGGCTAGGGCTATATTAAGAACTATTAGCCATTAGGATTTAAAATGGGGGTGCCATGCTTTGGCATCCCCTGGTTCTTTCTAACTTATTTTATCATGTATTTCTTTCAATATATTATCTGCTAAAATTCCTTTAAAATCTATAGAAATTTTAGATTCAGAAACATTAAATTCTAACATCTCTAATTTATTCTTTTGAATAATATCTAAAACTTCTTTAATAAAACTATAATTTCTAATAATGCCATTTCCAACAATAGAAACTCTAGAAATATCCTTCTTAACAATACTTTTTATTGTATTTTCTTCAATAATATCAGTAATAATAGTACCTGCTTTATTATTAAAAGTAGATTTAGTTATAATAGGAATTTTAAATTTATCTCCTATTTCAGCGCATCTATTATGAAGAACTTTGGCACCTTCACTAGATATTTCCATCATCTCATTATATGAAAGTGCTGGAATCTTTTTAGCCTCTGGAATTTTATTTGGATCTGTGGTATAGACTCCATCAACATCTGAAAAAATATAGCATTCCTTTGCATCTAGTGCTGCAGCAATCGCAATAGCTGATGTATCTGAGCCTCCTCTTCCCAATGTTGTAATATCTAGATTTTCATTATAACCTTGGAAACCTGCTATAATAACAATTTTTCGCTTTTCTAGCTCTTGTAAAATTCTTGTTGTATCTATGTTTTTGATAATAGCATTTTGATTTGTGTTATCTGTAAGTATACCTGCTTGCCATCCTGTTAGTGAAATTGCTTTATATCCCATATTATTTAGTAACATACTTAACTTTGAGATTGAAATTTGTTCTCCAGAACTAAGTAACATATCCATTTCTCTAAAAATTTCGGGATTAAGGGACGGGTCTTTAATCCCGAAATTTTTATTTTCTTCAATTATTGTTGAAGCTTCATTTATTAATTTATCTGTTGTTTTACCTTGTGCTGAAAGAATTACAACTATGTTGTTTTCTTTATTATACATATCTATAATTTTTTGCGCTACTAATTTTAATCTGTCATTATTGGCAACTGAACTACCTCCAAATTTCATTACTATTGTGTCCATATGGACCACCTCTTTAAAATAATATATAGAGCCTTATATTATTAAATATATGGCTCTATATATTATATGTATATTTTATAAATTTTGTTTCAGATAACTTTCCATAAATCCATCTAAATCGCCATCCATAACAGCTTGAACATTTCCTACTTCATAATTTGTTCTATGGTCTTTAACCATTGTATATGGGCAAAATACATAAGAACGAATTTGGCTTCCCCATGCAATGTCTCTTTGCTCACCTTTTAAATCTTCAATTTTTTCTTTGTGCTCTTGTTCTTTTAAATCAAATAATTTAGATTTAAGCATTTTCATAGCTGTTTCTCTGTTTTGAATTTGAGAACGTTCTGATTGGCATGCTACTACTGTGTTTGTAGGAATATGTGTTATTCTTACAGCTGAAGATGTTTTATTTATATGTTGTCCACCTGCTCCTGATGCACGATATGTGTCTATTCTTAAATCATCTGGATTTATATTAATTTCTATATCTTCTGTAATTTCTGGTAATACTTCAATTGATGCAAATGATGTATGCCTTCTTCCACCACTATCAAATGGAGAAATTCTAACTAGTCTATGTACTCCTTTTTCACTTTTCATGTATCCATAGGCATTTTGGCCGATTACCTCAAATGTAACGCTTTTTATTCCTGCCTCTTCCCCTTCAAGATAATCTAATTCTTTTACTTCATATTCATTTTTAGTAGCCCATCTAGTGTACATTCTATATAACATTTCTGCCCAATCTTGTGATTCTGTTCCTCCTGCTCCTGGATGAATTGTTACTATAGCGTTATTTGCATCATATTTGCCTGATAAAAGAGTTTCTAGCTCAAGCTTTTCTAATTCCCTTTGCTCCTTTTTCGTACTCTTAATTATGTCTTTTAAAAGCTCTTCTTCAAAACTTTCTTTTACTAATTGTGATAGCTCTAAAGAATCATTTATTTCCTTTTCAAGTTCATTGTATTTTACAACTTTATTTTTAATTCTTTTTATTTCTGATAATACTTTTTTTGTCTCTTCATTATTAGTTGTCCAGAAATCTGGATTTGCAGTTGTTTCTTCTAGTTTACTAAGTTCTTGTTCTAATTTAGCAATGTCAAAGAGACTCACCTAAATTCTGTAATTTTGCCTTTAGTTCTTCTAGTAGTCTTATATTTTCTTCAAGTTCTAACATTTTATCACTCTCCTACTTAAGTAAAATTAAAGGGAGATGTTTTCTCCCTATTTAACTTTGTATATATTAACATATTTATGTATTATTTTCAAGAATAATCTTGTGTATTTCTTGATTTTGTGCTTTCCAAACAAGCTTGTAACCATTCATTGAATTATTGATGATTTTTATTGTTTGTGGCGTTGTATCAGCTAAATTTAAAATATAAATTAAGTTACTCTTGTAATTTGCTTTTTCTGATTTTATGGTGTTATCTTCAAATGTAACAATATGATTATTTAAAGTTCCTCCATTAAACATTAATAAATTTGATTTCCCTCCATCTGATATTTCATCATAAGTACTTTCTATTATATTGTTACTTACATTACTGTCATAATCTAAATTTCCAGAATGGTATTGTACCAATGTATCAAATTTTGAATTAAATATAATATGATTTTTTGTGAATTTTTTAGGCTTATTTATTAGAATTCTTACATATTCATTAAATGTCATATTGTTATTGGACATGCTTTCTATTTCACCTGTAAATGCTTCATTAATTCTTGCATTTGATGTTATTTTATTATTGTCAAATGTTATATTTTGAGCATTTGAAGATAATATTCCAGTAACGTCATTAGAAGTAGCATTATTTATTTCTAAACTGTTATTTTCAATTATTACATTTTTTGAATTATTCTCTTGATTGTCTTTTGGAAAATATAATATAAATGTATTTGTTTTTCCATTATCAATTAAATTAACTTTTTCAAATTTTATATTATTATTTTTTATACTTAGATTATTTGCGTTTCTAGAATGTAATAAACTCATTGTTGCTTTTACATCTATTGTATTTCCTTCAAATCTTATATTTTTAGCTTGTTTACTTGAATTTGATCCAAATGTAAAACACATAGTACTTGGGTCAGTACTGTTTGGCATTGTAAAAGTATTATTTAAAATATTTACATTTTCAATACTTCCCATAAATACTGCTAAAATTTCATCATGACATTTTTTATAACACCTGTTATTTGAAAAAGTTACATCACTTGCTCCCCTATTAAACAAGTCTCTTATCCAAATGCAACCACCTTCTTTAGCATCATTTGCTAAATATAGTTCACAGTTATCTATTAAAACATTATGCCATCCAGTATATAAATCTATATTACTGTATGAATGTTCATTGCTTGCTGTTTCTGGAACTTTGAAAGAACATCCAACAATTTTAATATTTGTAGCTCCTACATATACTTGGGCTTTATATTGATTCTCAATATTTTCAGTCTCTCTTGCTTCAATATTCAAATTGCTGATATTACAGTCATTTGATTGCATAACAAATAAAAATTCACTATATTTTTCTGGTTTGTAATCATTATCCGTAAAAATAGTACTGTCATTTCCTATTATATTTGTAGAAGGTGTGTGTAGGTTTATTTTGTCTGTAATTTTATATTCGCCTTTTGGTAATTCTACATTAGCAATTCCTGAATTGAAGGCTGTTCTCAAGTATTGTGTATCGTCATTTTTGCCATTTCCTAAAGCTCCAAACTGTTTTACATTTACAGTTTCATTTCTGACTGAAAGCTTAGCTACTAAGCCATTATTTAATTCAACATATAATCCATTATCTATTTTAATATTTGTATCTTTTGCTATTATGTCATACCTTCCTGCTCCCCCGTCATTTTCTGTATAATAGCCTAAAGTTTTATACTTGTCTCCTATTTGGGCATTTAGATTTTTTAATTCTTCTACATTTTTTAATTCTGCGTATCTATCTTGTGCAGGTTGTAACGGCGTTGTACTTGGTGTTACAATTGAATTTTCATTAAATTCTTCATATCCAGTTAAAATATTACTATAGTTTTTAAATTCAGCTTTTTTTATAATGAAATTACAAAGTTCTTCAATAGCATTTGTATCTATATTTTCTTTATTTAATAATTCAAAAATATCACTAGAGTTTATGTTCCCACTATTATTTTCATCACCATATAATTTTATTGAATATTTTTCATTATTTTTAAATGTTGCTATTGTCTGTGCTAGTATTTCTTTGTCAATGTTTGTTGCTTGTGTTTTTTCTTTAAAATCTTTTATTGTCATACTTCTTGATTCGTTTGATGTAGAAAGTACTATTAGAATTGATTTATTTTTTTTATTTATAAGTATTTTGTCATCATTTGTAGCAAAAACGAATTTGCTTAAAAATGTAATGCTTCCTATTAAAATAATTATAATAGCTAATATAATTTTTGTCTTTTTTGGTAATTGTTCATTTTTTAGTATTAATATAAATATTAAAAGTGTTATTAATATTATTAATAATTCTCCAAATTTAAAGTCTACTCCTGTTTTCAGTATTGGTTTTACTGAAATTGTTTTATTTTCTTCTTTTTTGTTATTTTTATTATCTACTATATTTGAATCTGTATTGTTGTTTATTATATTATTAATGTTATTTGAAATTACGCCATTGTTCGTTGTGTTATTTTCAGTAGTATTGTTTTTGATCTGATTGTTTGATATTATATTGTTTTCAATTATATTATTGGTTAAATCTGAAAATGGTTTTATAATTTTGATGTTTTCACTTGTTATATCTGGAATTGTTTTTTCTTCTGTTTTTGTATATACAGTAATATTTGTTATTTTTATATTTGTTTTATTTGTTTCGGCTTTTGCTTTAAATTTTAATATGATTTTATCTGTTCCTATTTTTGTTAAATCATAATAACAGCATAAAATTTTATCTTGTTCTGCTATATAGTTTGTTTTTAAATCTTCTGTTGAAGCACTATTATATTCTAATTTTTCATTATCAAATTGAACTGAAAAATCTGCTGTTTGAATTTTTGTACCAAAATCTATAGTAAATTCTAATTCATTTCCAATTTGTATTTTGTTCAAATTTGTGTTATCATATATTTTTACTGCTGATGCTATGTTTGCAAATATTAATATTAATAGAATAAATACTAATATTATTTTTTCTCTAATTTTTTTCATTTTAAAAACCCTTCTACATTTCATTTTAGTTATTATAAAAATATTATAATAATAATTTTATAAAATTTCAATACTTATTGTTTAGATTGTAGATTTTGACAAAATCTATAATAATTGATAGAATAATTTACATGTAAGGAGGTAAAAAATGAAAAAGAAAATAACTATAATTTTAATTATAATATGTATTTTATTTGTATTTATAAGTGGTATTATCTATATCAGAAATAAAGAAAAAATACCAGTACTTTGCTACCACAATTTAGCTACAGCAGAAGAAAAAGCAAATTTTGAAAGCGAAAAAGATTGGACAATTGATGTTCAAAATTTTGAGGAGCAATTAAAATATTTAAAAAAACATAATTATAAAACTTTGACTATGAAAGAGTTTTACGAGTGGAAACAAGGAAAAATAGAGTTACCTCACAAAAGTGTTTTAATTACTTTTGATGATGGATTCTTATCTAATTATCATTATGCTTTTCCACTGCTTAAAAAATACAATATGAATGCTACTGTATTTTTAATTGGTGAATATGTTCAAAATGCTACTCAAACAGACTGGGATGGAAATATAAAAACATATATGCCTTTAGAATTAGTTGAAAAGTCTAAAGAGGAGTATCCTAATATTGATTTTTGTTCTCACACATATGGATTACATTATCATAATTCTATAAATGAGGTCTCAAAAGAACAAATGAAAAAAGATTTTTCTTTGTTTAATAATAATATTACTAATACAAAATTTCTTGCTTACCCATTTGGACAATATAACGAGGACTTAATAAATGCTTGGAAGGATAGTGATGGATTATTAGCTTTTGCTTATGGCCCTACTAGAAAAGATTATAGAAAAGCTTCAAAAAATGATGATAACTATGAAATTCCTCGACTAAACGTTTCCCATGGTATGGAAACTTGGAAATTAGGGTTAAGGTTATTGCTGGGAAATTAAAAATTTTGTATTAAATGTTTTGTATTTTTAAATATGAAGCATTTTTTTTATTTTGCTGCATATAATATACGGATGTTTTATTAATAATTGTACGTAATGTATTTATTTTTTATTATGAGTACATTACATACATAGTTGTTTAATACTTAAGGAGGTATGCACTATGAAAAAACACTATTTTTTAATGACACTATCAATCTTTTTGTTGGGCATATTAATTGTTGCTCAAACAGTCCCAGTACCATCTGTGTTAAAAGCAGAAACTAATTCTTCTGGAGAATCAAATTCTAACAAATATTTTGATTCTGCTGGTAAAGAGCTTTCTCCAGTAGAAATTGCAAATATTCAAAAATTGCTAAGCTCTATTAAGAAAACTGAGCGGTTTGTTGTGTATGCAAATAAAATTGACCGGACAAACCATATAGAGGGAAATGTCTTTGTTAATGAAGTTGAAGCTTCTACTAATCTGGTTATAACAAGAGTTTCTGAAAAACAGGCTGATGACTATAGCTATGTTGGCAAATCAACCGTACCAATCCAATTAAGTGATGGCGGAAAAATTGTATTAGGCTCAGATATTAATGTTAATAAGCCAAATAAGAACCAAACGGTTATTAATGGTGGATATTCTAATAATATCTCTGTTGTACAATTATCAGATGATGATACCAGTCAAAAAGAAAAATTAATTAAGGACACACTTAATGAAATTTCACAGGCTGGCGAGAATGCTAAAGGTAAAATTGATACTTCTTTTTTTGACAATAGTAAAAATTCTTTTGAAAGTGTTAATGCTATGTTAAAAAATGTCACATCAACTAGTGGTAGTGCAATAACAAGTACTACTGGAAGTGCAATAAAGACTTTTGATGGTGGCGTTATAAGTATCAATGTTGATTATAAGCAAATTCTCAATAACGAGGGAGCTTTTTCAAATTTAATTAACAATAATAATGGAACTAGAATTATTGTTAATGTTATTTTTTCAGATGCTGTTCCAAATGATATTAATATCATGAAAGCTTTTAGTAGCAATACTAAGGTAAATACGGATTTCAATAAGCTTTCACCTTATATTATTTGGAATTTTGGTAATTATTCTGGAAATATTACAATTAGTGAAGAAATGCTTGGAATTATTGTTGCGCCAAAGGCCACAGTTTACCAGGCAGCTGGTAATTTAAATGGTCAAATTATTGCTGACGTTGCTGGAAATAATGGTGAACTTCATCAAGTAACAGTTACACCAGGTATACCAGATGTTCCGGATAAGCCAAAACCTTCAGAAGAACCAGAAAAACCTGGAAAACCAGATACTCCAAGCACTCCTGTTACACCACCTGAAAAGCCAAGTGAACCACAAAAACCAACAACACCAACTGTACCAAGTACTCCTACAATTCCAGAACAACCAAATGTTACAGAAGATTCTGAAATCGTAGAGACTCAAAAAGAAAAATTTAATACTGAAAAGATAAAAAAGGAAACCAAGAAAAAAACTAAAAAAGTCGATAATTCAAAAAAGGTAAGAATTGATAAAAAATGGTATGCACCAAAAACAGGTGATAATTCAATAATTTTGATTTACATTGCTATTGTATTAGCGGTGTTATGTACTATTTTTGCAATACTTTCTTACTTAAAAAAGAAAAAATAGTTGTTAAATTTAAACAACACAAAGATGCAGCCGTTTGGCTGCATCTTTGCTATATTATTAAATTTTTTATATATTATTGATTTTTTCCACAACAATTTTTGTATTTTTTTCCTGAACCGCAAGGGCAAGGGTCATTTCTTCCAACTTTAGGACCATCATTTACAACAGTTTGATTGTTTTCAGGTGTACTAATTTTCTTACCACCATCAACACTATTAATAGCCTCTAAAGCTGCACCTGTAATTTTAGCTGCTTCTTGTCTTTTTACTTCCCCATTTTGTTTTCTGATATTCATAAGAATCTTAACCACGTCTGCTTTTATGTTTGCAATCATTTCTTCAAACATATCCATACCTTCCATTCTGTATTTAACAACTGGGTCTTGTTGTCCATAAGCTCTTAAACCAATACCATTTTTAAGTTCGTCCATATTATCAATATGGTTCATCCATTTTTCGTCAACAACTTTAAGCATTACAACTCTTTCAAGTTCTCTCATTTTTTCAGAAGTAATTTCTTCTTCTTTAGCTTGGTATTTATCTGTTGCTTGTTTTTCTAATTCTTCAATAATTGCATTTGAATCATTTTCATGTAATTTAATAAAGTCATACATGTCTAAACCAAATTCGTTTGTTATTTCTGTATTTAAAGCTTCTATATTAATAGATTTTCCATCTTCGCTTTCAACAAACATTGCAACTGTTTCTTCTGCAATACTGTTTATCATATTTAATATGTTGCTATGAATATCTTCTCCATCAAGAACTTCTCTTCTTTGTTTGTATATGATTTCTCTTTGTGCATTCATAACATCGTCATATTTTAATACATTTTTACGAATACTGAAGTTTCTACCTTCAACTTTCTTTTGAGCATTTTCAACTGCTCTTGAAATTAATCTTGAAGCTATTGGCATATCTTCGTCTGCACCTAATGTATTATAAACTTTTGTTATTGCGTCTCCACCAAATATTTTCATTAAGTCATCATCTAATCCAATAAAGAATCTTGATTCTCCGACATCACCTTGACGTCCAGAACGTCCTCTTAATTGGTTATCAATTCTTCTTGATTCATGTCTTTCTGTACCAATTATTTTTAAACCACCAGCATCTATAACTTTTTGTTTTTCTTCTTTTATTTTTTCATCATATTTTGAAACTAATTTTTTAAATTCTTCTCTTGCTCTTAATATTTCTTGGTCGTCTGTTTCATAATATGTGTTTGATTCTTCTATTAAGTTTTCTGGTACTCTATTTTTTTTCATTTCTTCTTTTGCTAGATATTCACTGTTTCCACCAAGCATAATATCAGTACCACGTCCTGCCATGTTTGTAGCTATTGTAACTGCTCCAAATTTACCAGCTTGTGCAACTATCATAGCCTCTTTTTCATGTGATTTAGCATTCAATACTTCATGTGGAATACGTGCTTCATTTAATAATTTGCTTAGTTTTTCTGATTTTTCAATTGATACAGTACCAATTAGAACTGGTTGTCCTTTTACATGACTTTCTTTTACGCTTTCAACAACTGCTTTAAATTTTGCTTTTTCATTTTTGTATATAACATCGTTTTCGTCTTTTCTTACCATTGGTTTGTTTGTTGGTATTTCAACAACATCTAAGTTATATATTTCTTCAAATTCTGATTCTTCTGTCATTGCTGTACCAGTCATACCTGATAATTTGTCATACATTCTAAAGAAGTTTTGGAATGTTATTGTTGCAAGTGTCTTAGATTCATCTGCTATTTTTACTTTTTCTTTTGCTTCAATTGCTTGATGTAATCCATTGTTATATCTTCTTCCATACATGATACGTCCTGTAAATTCATCTACAATTAAAACTTCTCCATCTTTTACAATGTAATCTATATCTTTTTTCATTACACCATTTGCTCTTAATGCTTGGTTTACATGGTGTACTATTGTTGAATTCTCTAAATCGTTGAAGTTTTCTAAGTTAAAGAATTCTTCTGCTTTTTTAATACCTTTTTGTGTTAATGATGCAGATTTTGCTTTTAAGTCTACAATGTAGTCATATTTTTCGTTGTCTTCTGCTTGTTCAAAATCTTTTACATCTTCTTCTACAATAACTTTTGCTTCTAATTTTTTAACAAAGTTATCTGCTCTTTTATATAAATCTGATGATTCATTTGCTCTACCTGATATGATAAGAGGTGTTCTTGCTTCATCTATTAAAATACTATCAATTTCATCAACAATTGCATAATGCAATCCTCTTTGAACTAGTTGATTTTTGTAGATTACCATATTGTCTCTTAAGTAGTCAAAACCAAATTCGTTGTTTGTACCATATGTAATATCTGCTGCATATGCTTTTTGTTTTGCTTGTGGGTCCATTCCTGCAATTACTAGTCCTACTGAAAGACCTAAGAATTTATATAATTTTCCCATCCATTCACTATCTCTTTTTGCTAAGTAGTCGTTTACTGTAATTACGTGAACTCCTTTTCCTTCTAGTGCGTTTAAGTATACTGGTAATGTTGCAACTAATGTTTTTCCTTCACCAGTTTTCATTTCTGCAATTCTTCCTTGGTGTAATATAATTCCACCTATTAATTGAACATCAAAATGTCTCATTCCTAAAGCTCTTTTTGATGCTTCTCTTACAACTGCAAATGCTTCTGGTAATATATCATCTAATTTTTTTCCTTCTGATAATTGTTTTTTAAAGTATTCTGTTTTTTCTTTTAATTCATGGTCTGTCAATTTTTCCATTTCTGGTTCTAAACTGTTGATTTTGTTTACTATTGGCATTACCCTTTTTACTTCTTTTTCACTATATGTTTTAAATAATTTCATTTGGTGTATTCCTCCTAAGTTTATTTTTTTACTTTGTTACTATATCACTAAAAGCTCTTTTTAGCAAGTAGTTTTAATAAAAAATTAGGCATATTTTTTATATTATTTAATACATTTTATTATGAACTTTAGAAAAGAGGTTTTTATATGTTTGTTTTTAATGTTAAAGTAAATGGTAGTAAGATTTTTAAATATTTTTTTATTGGTGTTATTATATTGCTTATTGTGATTTTAGGAATTGTAATGGGTAAAGTTTTTGGTGGTGCAAATAATTCTGCTAAATCTCAAAGTTGTTTGCCTAAAAATGATGTATCTGAAATTCAGCCTAGAAATTATACAAGTATTTTAAAAACAGTTCATGAAAATATAGATTCATATGTTGGAAAAAAGATATGTTTTACAGGATATGTTTATAGAGTTTTGGATTTACAGGATAATCAGTTTGTTTTGGCTCGTGATATGATTGTTAGTTCAAATTCTCAATCTGTTGTTGTTGGATTTTTGTGTGAATATGATAATGCAAAGGATTTTGCTGATAATTCTTGGGTTCAAGTTACTGGAACTATTATTAAAGGTGATTACCATGGTGATATGCCTATTGTTAAAATTACTGATATAAAAAGTGTTAATAAGCCTTCTTCTGATGAGTATGTTTATCCTCCTGATGATAATTATATTCCAACATCAGGAATATTATAGAAAAAGGCCATTACGGAATTGTTCCATAATGGCCAAAAAAGATTATTCGGTATCCATAACAATATCTGATGGAGTTAGTGGACCAGTTTTTTCCTGCTTTGTGCTGTTACCACATGCGCCTAACAGAAAAGTTACAGAAACTATGGTAGCTATTACTATAATTTTTACTTTTTTCATGATGCAAAACCTCCTTAAGGCTAAAATGTTTATTGTTAATTTATTATATCATATTTATGCCTTATAGTCAATTTTAATAAATGTATTTAATTATCCATTATAGTTTTTATCTACCTCTTTTAACATAACATCATGTGCACTACCTTCTGCAATACTTACATTAGAAACTAAAGTTAATCTAGCTTTTTCATGCAATTCTTTAATAGTTATTGCACCACAGTTACACATTGTTGATTTTATTTTTGTAACTGTTACATTTAAATTATCTTTTAAAGGTCCTGCATAAGGAATGTAAGAATCAACACCTTCTTCAAAAGAAAGTTTATTTTTTTCTCCTCCCATGTCATATCTTTGCCAGTTTCTAGCACGGTTAGATCCTTCTCCCCAATATTCTTTTACATAGTTATTTCCAATTTTTAATACTCTTGTAGGACTTTCATCAAATCTTGCAAAATATCTACCCATCATAACAAAATCTGCTCCTAAAGATAAGGCAATTGTTATATGATGGTCATGAACAATTCCACCATCAGAACATATTGGAATATAAATTCCTGTTTCTTCATAATATTCATCACGAGCTTTTACTACATCTATTAAAGCACTGGCTTGTCCTCTACCTATACCTTTTGTTTCACGAGTTATACAGATAGATCCTCCACCTACACCAACTTTAATAAAATCTGCTCCTGCTTCTGCTAAATATCTAAATCCTTCTGCATCAACTACATTTCCAGCTCCTATTTTTACACTATCTCCATATGTTTTTCTTACATAATCAATAGTATTTTTTTGCCATACAGAATATCCATCTGAAGAGTCCATACATAAAATGTCTGCTCCAGCTTCTACTAATGCAGGTATTCTTTCTTCATAGTCTCTAGTGTTTATTCCTGCTCCTACGATATATCTTTTATTTTCATCCAATAATGAATTTGGATTATTTTTTCTTTCTTCATAATCTTTTCTAAATACTAAATATTTTAGGTTCCCATCTTTTGTTAATATTGGTAAACATTCTTTTTTGTTTTCCCAAATTATATCATTTGCTTCTACTAAAGTGATTCCTTCTTCTGCCCAAATAACTCTTTCTTTTGGAGTCATATAATTATCAATTGGCGCATCTAAGTCATCTCTTGATATTCTATAATCTTTATCTGTAATTAATCCTAAAAATTTTCCTTTTTCT
>OLGH01001820.1_pt1 | contig 18789 bp, 17 predicted proteins | sample 1604851 | NCBI WGS metagenome assembly OLGH01 (sample SAMEA3888894, study PRJEB22519) | human gut metagenome | biome: human gut; feature: human-associated habitat; material: faeces | place: Denmark | collected 2010 | reverse complement strand
TATAAGCGTGGGTTCATCATATTTGGTGTGGTATCTTTAACTATGGGAAACTCCCGTCTCCCAGCGTGACACCGTGCGGCTTGTGATCTGAAATTTTTCCGCAAGCTGCTCCTGCGTCAGCTTCTTTTCATTGCGCAGTTGTTTTAAAAAGTAACCTGTCTTTTTCTGATCCATAATGAAATCTCCTCTTGCTTTCCATCCATGTAAATCTGCTCCTCCTTTCGCAGATTACAATACCTGTTTTTTCCGGCAAAAACCACGACATAAAGCGAGAACTGCCGTATTTTCTGCACCGGACATGAAATGTCTGCCCGGAATGGTTTCCCATATCCACCTTCCCTCAATGACAACGGATTCTGGCTGACTTTTTTAATTCCTTTTAACACCTGTATCTGAGCTGAATGGTCAAGTTTTTTCATATCCTTTTCCGCTTCCTCTAAAAACTCAATACTCCATATCATTCGATATCTGCATCCTCCGCTTCCAAAAGTTCTGCTTCACTGATGCCCAAATGCTTCATCACTGAATCATATGAAACGGTCTCTTTATTCCCGTTATCATCCAAACGTTTATTTGCTTCCAACAAAAGAAAATAATCTTCCTCAATCTCCGTTAATCTTGTATACTCTTCGGGTGACAGAATAATTGCAGAAGGCTGGTTATTTTTTAAAACAATCAGTTCTTTTTCGGAACGAAGTCTATCAAATATCTTTGCAGCCTGCCCTTTGTTAAATTGTGAAATTGGAACAAGACTCTGTAAAAAATCAGATGCAATTGCCATAACAGACACCTCCATTGTTTAATTTCACTTATATTATATGCAGGAACAATTCAAGAATCAATATAAAAATTGTATTATTTTCTTTATAATTTTCATTATTATTTATTGTTCTTATTTCATGTTCACAGGACAATACACGGTATATGTATACGTTCCATCCTCATTTTTCACAGTAGAATCTCCATTGGGCGGTTCACTTTTTCTTGCCCTGTGACACAAATTTGCATATACTTATTTTATCAAATAACATCAGGAGAAACCCATGATCTATTTAAAAAATCCCCTGTGCCTTGGCATGGAAGAATCAGAATATAAAGAAATGCTCGCTCTGGGCGGTATGCGCCAGAAACATTTTGAAAAAAATGAAGTGATTTTGTCTGCCGGATGCACCACGCACGAGATCGGGCTGGTGCTGTCCGGAAGCGTTAATATTGAAAATCTCGACCTGTGGGGCAGCAAAAGCATTTTGAGCAACATCGGTGCCGGACAGGTTTTCGGGGAAACTTATGCATTTTCCCGCGAAACACTGATGGTCGATGCGGTTGCTGCCCAGCAGACCGATATTCTATTCTGGAATCTGGATATTCTCGTCCACACGCCGCATCCCGCAAGCACCTGGCAGCCAAAATTTATCCGGAATCTGCTACAGATCTCCCTGCGCAAAAATCTCGCGCTCTCCCAGCGGATTTTCTGTACAACCCCGAAAACGATCCGTGGGCGGCTGCTTGTCTATCTGTCAAACCAGGCGGCAAAAGCCGGCAGCAATTATTTTGAGATTCCGTTTGACCGACAGGGGCTGGCGGACTATCTGAATGTCGACCGCAGTGCGCTTTCCAAAGAGCTTGGCAAAATGCGGGACGAAGGAATTCTGACCACCCGGAAAAATGCGTTTACCCTGTACGGATTGTCTCATGAGCCGCTCCTTTATGTTTCATTTTCAAAGGCCTTTCACTAATAATACAAACGAAAAATCGGAAAGGTTACAAAAAAAGGAACCCTGTCCGGATATCTTTCCGGACAAGATTCCTTTTTATTATGTTCTCCTACTCTGCCAGCTTAAACCTGCCAACCAGATTCTTCAGTCCTTCCGACTGTGCGGAAAGCTCCTGGCTTGTCGCAGAAGTTTCTTCCGCAGCTGCGGAGTTGCTCTGTACGACACTGGAAATCTGCTCGATTCCCTGCTCGATCTGCTTTAACATATTTGCCTGCTCGGTAGAACTCTCGCTGGCGCCCTTTACCGCATTCGCAAAATCATTCATGGATTCAAGAATCTTATTTAATGCAGCAACCGTCTTTTCTGTAATCTGGTTTCCGTTTTCAATTTCCTGCAGAGATTTTTCAATCAGATCGCGAGTATTGACTGCCGCCTGTGCACTGTCACCCGCCAGTTTTCCGATCTGATCTGCCACAACCGCAAAACCTTTTCCGGCTTCCCCGGCACGTGCTGCCTCAATGGAAGCATTCAGGGACAACAGGTTGGTCTGACTTGCAATCTCCTCGATGGAACCGATGATGTTTTGGATTTCCTGTGAGGTACTGCTGATCCGCTCCATGGCATTGGTCAATGCCTGTAATTCTTCTCTGCTTTGATCTGCCTGTTCTACGGCAGTGCGTACCATCTGGTAAGCCCCGGAAGCGCTCTCTGCGCTGGATTCTGCAATTCCGCTGACACTCTCTACCGTTGCTGTCAGTTCTTCTACTGCACCTGCCTGATCGGTGGCACCTTCTGCCAAAGCCTGTGCCCCGCCTGCCAGCTGCCCGGAACCGGATGCAACCTGCTCGGATGCTTCATTAATCTGTGTCAGGGTATCACTCAGTTCATGTTTTAATTTGCTTATGGACTCATACTGCTGTCTGAAATTTCCAATATAAATCTGTGCATTATTACTGGATACATTGAAATTTCCTTCTGCCATTTCTCCCAGAAGATAACTGGTATCCTGCACAATCACCTCCAGAGTTTTGCATGCCTGCCGGAAATTACCGGCAAGTTTTCCGAGTTCGTCTGGAGATTCATAATTTATTTCCACATCAAGCTGTCCTGCTTTCAGTTTCTCAGCTGCACCTTCCAGTTCCTGAATTGGCTTTAGCATAATTCCGGTAATGGTGGTCCGGATGACAGTGGAGAAAGCCACTGCTCCTGTTCCTATGAGAATCATCAGAATAATGCTCACAAGTCCCGTTACCCTGGCAGATGTATACTGACTCTTTGCCTCCGCGGATGCCACTTTTCCGATATCAACCAATATATCCTGAATTTTCTCTGTTGCATCATTATAATCGGAATTAAACAGTGCCAGAGCTTCGTCATTTTTATTCCGCTTCGCCAGTTCCACGACCGCTGCCCGCTGTTTTTTCAGTTCTTCTATCGCATCTTTTAATTCCGCAACTTTCTTTTTATCATTATAAGACTTCTCCAGTGCGGTAACATTTTTTCCAACCTGATCTGCATACTTCTGTGCCAAATTAGAATAACTCTGTGTGGAACTTGCATCATCGGTTGTCATCGACCACAAAATATATTTTCCCACAAGCTGTATATCTTTACGGATTTCCATCTGCAATGTGCTGTTTGCATATGCTTCCTTGTAAAACTTATAAGTATCCACATTCATCTTTACAATGGAAACAAGCGAAACAACCACAGCAATAGCAAGCGTTACAATGACTGTAGTAAATGCATACTTCAACTTCATTCCTACCTTCAGTTTTCGGTAAAACTCTTCCATTTTTTTTCGTCCTTCCATTTTCTCTGTTCCTTTCTTTATTCCGCTTTAAAATACTCGCTTTATCATACGCCTTTTTTCCTCCCACTGCAATGTTTCTGTCGAAAATATGCAAATTTTATCTTTTTCCACACTCAGAAATTCCCCCCTGGTTTGTCCCCTTTGCATTCCAATAAAATGATGGTACAATGATGACATAACACAAAACATCTGTTTTACATATATTGTTGGAAATGGAAATGAAATGGAAAAAGCACAGATTCGAATAATCCGAAGCAAAAGAAAAACCGTTGCACTGGAAATCCGTCCGGATTTATCGGTTCTGGTAAGGGCACCTTACTGGATGGCAGACTGGCAGATCCGTAAATTTGTCGATGAAAAATCAGACTGGCTGTATGCCCATCTCCGGGAAATGGAACAAAAACAAAAATTGGAAGCTGCACGCCCGAAAGCCGCACCTTTAACTCCCGGGGAATTGCAGGTGCTTGCAGATGAAGCACTGCGCGTAATTCCGGAACGGGTACGGTTTTATGCCCCGGTTGTCGGCGTGACCTATGGCAGGATCACCATACGAAACCAGCGTACACGCTGGGGAAGCTGCAGTGCAAAGGGCAATCTTAACTTTAACTGCCTGCTGATGAAAGCACCGCCGGAAGTGCTGGATTACGTGGTTGTCCATGAGCTGTGCCACCGGCTGGAGATGAACCATTCACCACGCTTCTGGGCACAGGTGGAGCGTGTGCTTCCAGACTATAAGGTTTCCCGCAAATGGTTACGGGAACATGGCAATGAGCTTATGGATTTAAACCCATAAGAAGGAGATACCGGTATTCCTGCATCTCCTTCTTGCTTTCATGTTATTTTTTACATGTAATATCGTTCTGTTCTCAATTACTTTCTATTGTATAAGTCCCCTCTTCAAAATTTACATGCAATTCGGCATATGCCCCGTCATATTCCCAGCGGATTTCCAGAGAACTCTCCTCTCCGGAGATTGTCACCTCTGCACCTTCCGAAAATGCCTTATGGGTATTCCTCATACGGATTAGCGCAAGCTGTTTTTGAACCACATCTTTTTTCAGTCCTTCCGCGATCTGATCAACGGAAATATTTGTCCGATTGATTTCCTTATGTCCGGATTCCCCTGCACGCTGCACCGCTTCATGGTCATTTTTTCCGGCAAACAGATCCAGATACCAGATCTGCGGTTTGCCCGGCATAAACATCTGGATGGCCCGCGCCAGAAGCATTTTTTCATCCGACTCTCCCAATGCACTGTAGTACGTGGCATTTACCTGATAATACAGATTCTTTTGTCCATGTAAATTTTTGACCATGCCCCCACGGGATACAATCCGGTCAATTAACGACTGGATCTCCTCTTTTGGAAGCAGTCCCTTTAAATCCAGAAGCGGGATACCGTCGTGACAGCCAAGCATGTTGACCGTGGAGATCTTCTTTTCCACAATTTCCTTCGCCCATGCTGCAAGGTATGTTCCGCGCCTGTTCTCAATCGCATCAATGACCAGTCCCGGCAGGAAAAAGTCGTAGGTCGCATAGCCTTTTTCTGCAAGCGTCTGGTATATTTTTTCGTCATACGCTGCGTGGATCTCCGGCAAAAGCGTAAGTCCCAAAGGTTCTGCCAGCGCATGAATCTTCTGTAAAAGTTCCCATGTCTCCGGATCATTGAGGAAGTTTTTCTTTCCCGGTGTCTTCGGCGCATAGGCAAAGGCATCCAGCCGCACGATCGCCGCTCCATAAGAAGCTATTTTCTCCAGTGTTTCACGATAAAACTCCCACACCTTTGGCGACTGGATGTTTACATCCATCTGTCCAAGATAGTGTCTGCCATGCACTTCCTGATAAAAGGTATTCCAGTACGGCACCTTTTTCCCATCCGGAAATTCCACCATCAGGATCGGCAGCCCGGGTTTGCGGAAAAACATCTGCTTCAGGCAGCTTTCCTCCGGCTGGATATAGCCTTCCTCCGTCATGGTTCCATGCCCTTCCCAGAAGCGGTTCCAGTCGATGAAAAAATCGCGGTACGCAGAAGCCTCCCCTTTTTCCACAAGATCCTGAAACTGTGGGGACTGTGCGGAAGCATGGTTTAAAATAAAATCCAGTTTCAGGTCAATCCCCATATTCTTTAACTGGTCAAGGTCTTCCCGGTCGGCAAGCTGCTCATTCAGGTCATAGTCGATCACGGAAAATCCCCGGTCGAGATCGGAATGATACAGACTCGGCAGAATGTAAAAGGAAGAAAATACATCCTGCATTGCCTCAGTTTTTAGCAATGTTACAATATCTCCCAGATTTCCTCCAAGGCTGTCGGGATATGCATTGAGCATCGGTTTATGGTTCATAAACTCTTCCGTCCTTTCCCACGATTAATCCTGCATTTTTGCGCTGCACTTCAAGTTTTTCCTGTTCCAGTTCTACCACGCGGCAGATAAACGGGCTTGCGGCATTCTCATCGCGGTTTCTGCGGATGCGCCGCTCCTTTGTCTCCTCCGGGGAACTTTCCAGGAAGACGGGCAGATCCACACCATGTAAATCGTCACTGCCTCCGTGTGTCCACTCCAGAAGTAATACGGATATTCCGGAAAAATCGGTTTCTTCCGATGAAATCTCGCCATCTTCCCGTCCCATATGCCGCAATGTGATCGTATCTTTTCCCTCATGAAATGCCGCAAGCACTTCATTGATCCGGTCGAAGTCAATCTCTTTCTTTGTTCCGAGATATCCACGCAGTCCGTCTTCCCCTGTCTCTTTATACACACGCATCCGTTCTTCATCATTGCGTTTTGGAATCCGGTGTGGATAATCATCGCCCGAGAGCAGATAACAACCAGTTCCGTCATTTAAAAAGTACTGCTGCAATGCCGTTGCGAGTGTTGTTTTTCCGGAACCGGAACCACCGTAAAGGCTGATGACCACTCGATTTTTGGCATTCCTGTCACACCATTTCTGCACTTTTTCATATAATGTTCCAGCCTCTTTCAGCTCTGTAAGAGAAAACTGATATGCCTCATATTCTCCGGTAAACGGCGGAAGCGGAATTCCCGCATGCATCAGTGCTGCACCGGAATACTGTCTGCCGCTCTGTTCTTCCAGATACACGGCATCCGGTTTTAACCCACGCAGGCGGACATAAACGGTCGCCTGATTTGCCTCTGCCATAAGACGCACTACGCTTACCAGTGCATGATCCTGTTGCTCTGAGACGGACATCCATGCCGCAATTTCATCCGTAAACGGATCCGACAGCCGCCAGTACGTTCCCTCGTTAATGAGCGTTTCATACTTCTTGTACGTTTTGATCTGCTCCCGGATCTGCTGTTTTTCCTCATCCGATAAAAGCGCCGGGTTTAATTCGTAACCGAAAGTTCCCGCCATCGCCGTCACCCCACGGGTATGGAAACTTGTCACCCGTCCGGTCTGGTGATTTGGCACCGCCGAAACATGCGCCCCCATCGCGGAAACCGGATAGAAAAACGAAGTTCCGTACTGGATTCTTGTGCGGTTGATCGCATCGGTATTGTCGCTGCACCAGATCTGCGGAGAATAATAAAGCATTCCTGCATCAAATCTGCCACCTCCGCCGCTGCATCCTTCCAGCAGCAAATCCGGGTAACGGTTCGTCAGACGTTCGAGGAAATCATAAACACCAAGTACATAATCATAGGAAAGATTTCCAGCATAGACATCTGCCATGCTGCGGTTCATATCCCACTTGACATAATCAATTTTTCCCTGATCTAGCACGGCACAGATCTGGTCAAATACACAGTCGCGCACTTCTTTTCTGGAAAAATCAAGCAGTAGCTGGTTTCTCGAGCGCACCGGCTTTTTCCCGGGAATCCGGATTGCCCAATCCGGATGCGCCCGGTACAGATCACTGTCTTCATTGACCATCTCCGGCTCAATCCAGATGCCAAATTTCACGCCCTGCTCATGCACACGGGTAATAAGATCTGCCAGACTGCCCCCCAGTTTCTTTTCGTTGACCTGCCAGTCCCCAAGGGAAGAATTGTCATCATTTCTTTTCCCGAACCAGCCGTCATCCATCACTACCATATCAATTCCAAGGGAAGCGGCTTCTTTTGCCAGATCCACAATCGTATCTCCCGTAAAATCGAAATAGGCTGCCTCCCAGCTGTTGATCAGCACCGGACGCTGCATATGGACATATTTGCTGCGGCACACATGATTTCGGATGCAGTTATGATACTGCTGTGAAAGCGCAGACAATCCATCTGCCGAATAGGATAAAATGACTTCCGGCACCGTAAAGGTTTCTCCAGCCGCGAGCGGGTAGGAAAACAGTTCTTCATTTAATCCAAGAAGCAGGCGCGTCTGGTTGAACTGGTCTTTTTCCGCCTCACAGGAGAAATTGCCGCTGTATACAAACAGCATGCCATAGCAGCTGCCTGCCGTCTCTGTTGTCCCTTTTTCTGCCAGAATTACTGCCGGATTATACTGATGGCTGGATGTTCCCCTGCGGCTGCCAAACGCAATCGTTCCATGTCCCAGCGGGGTGCGCTCCAGATTGCGCTCCATGGCATGCTTTCCATAAAACCGCAGGACATCAAACTCTCCCTGTACAAAATCCAGACAGGCTGCCGCTGCCTTTTCGATCGTAATCTGTCCGGTTCCCATATTTTTAATCCGGACACTCCTTGTAATGATATCGGTTTCTTCTAAAACGCCATACAGCAGATGCACTTCAACCTGTGCATTTTCATCTGCAAGAACTATTTCCAGTGTCTGTGCTTCGTTTTCATCTGCCCAGACAGCCGGAAGTCCCTGTAACTGATACTTGCCGCTTCGGATCTCATAGCTCTTAAAAAGCAGATCCGCACTTTCCACCCCTTTTTCATTTTTGATATTCAGCGCGATATTGCGGTAATCTCCGGTGCCAAGGGACGGATACTCCTGTGGCAGCGCATCCAGCGAATAGGTGCGGTCCATGCCCGCTGCATAAGGATTTCCGGAAAATCCGCGGTCTGCATAGGTTAGGACATAATCCATGGAACTGTTTGTTTTTTCCCCATAGTACAGATGCAGCAGATATCCCAGTGGATCAACCTGCATCTGATAAGTTGTATGCGCCGTATGCAGGGTAAATATTTTTTTATTTGGATTGTATATAATTGCCATAGAAGTCACCTCGTTTATTCTTTATCCTTTGACTGCACCGTTTGCCACACCATTTAAAATCTGTTTCTGACAGATCATATAAAAGATCAGGATCGGGATCAGTGCCAGAATATAGGAGGCAAACGCCAGATTGTAATTGGTTCCAAACTGTGTCTGGAAGTTAAGCTGTGCAAGCGGCAGCGTATTCTGTCCGGTTCCGGACATGATCACAAGCGGTGTCATAACATCGTTCCATGTTCCAAGGGCTGTCAGAATCGCAACCGTCGCATGCATCGGTTTCATCATCGGGAATACCACTCTCCAGTAAGTCGTCCAGGTACTTGCCCCATCAATATCTGCTGCTTCTTCGAGTGCTTCCGGAATATTTTTTAAATATCCACTGTAAAGCAGAACATTCATTGGCATGTAAAATACCAGATACAACACGATGACACCGGCACGGTTTCCAAGTCCCATGTGTGCCGTCTGTTTTACCAGAGGCATCATTAAGATGGAAAATGGAACAAACATACCACTGACAATATACAGATAGATAAAACGGAAACTTTTTCTTCTTGCCATGCCCCGCCCGATCACATAGCCTGCAATCGAGTGGATCAGAATTGCCAGTACGATCGTTACCAGAGTGATCAGTAAACTGTTTCCAAGAGAACGCCAGAAATCGGTCACTTCCATTGCCTGACGGAAGTTTTCAAAACTCCATTGTTTCGGGAAAGAAAGTGCACCCGCCACATCGTTTGTCATCTCACTTGGTTTCTTAAACGCAATGATCGCTGCCATATACAGTGGAAAAAATACGGTAACCGTCCCCAAAATCAGAACAATCGTAAGTACCCGGTTTGTTTTCTGTTTTTCTTTCATCATAACTGCTCCTCCTTCTTATTCATGACTGTCATCTGGAAAAGTGAAATTGCCACAATCACAATAAAGAAAATAACTGCATTTGCACTCTGGAATCCAAACTGTCCGCCATCCATACCATTTTTATAAATCAGGTAAGAGATCGATTCGGTGCTCTGTGCCGGACCTCCCTTGGTCAAAGACATGATCTGGTCGAATACCATGAGAAAATTCTTTGTGCTCAATACCAGATTGATTGTTACAAACGGCATAACCAGTGGAAATGTTACTTTCCAGAACTGTTTCCATTTACTTGCTCCATCAAGCATACTCGCCTCGTAAACTTCCTCCGGGACGGTCTGCAGACCGGAAATATAAATAATGGTATTCATGGCAACTGCCTGCCATACACCAACAATCAGCACACCAATCCATGCGTATTTTTCACTTGCAAGAATACTGTTCTGTAAAAATCCAATATGGAACACATTTCCCACAGTTGGAAGAATGTAAGTAAAAATAAAACTAAAAATATAACCGATGACAAGTCCTCCTAAAATATTCGGTACAAAATAAATACCGCGCAGTGCACTTTTGCAACGGATCTTACTGTTTAATCCAACTGCCATGATCAGACTCAGCACATTTACCAGTATCGTTCCTGCCAGTGCATATTTAAACGTAAACACATAGCTTTTTCCCACGCGGGAATCCGTAAACAGATCTGCATAGTTCCGGAACCCGACATAATCGTACGTTCCGTATCCTTTATAATTGGTAAAGCTGTAAATCACACCTTTGATCATTGGAAGTGTATTGAATGCAAAAAATAAGATTACAACCGGTATGATAACCGCCCAGAATGTTTTGTCCCTGTTTGACATTTTCTTTTTCATTGTGCATCCTCCTGTTCTTTCTGATAATCCTGTACTTTCCGAATCAGATCCCGGTTATAGCGCTTCCAGTCGGAATCAAATTTTTTCAAAAACTTTTCCTGTGCATTGTCGCTTGTATCCAGCAGGAACGTCTGGATCATGGCATCCACGCTCATCTCACTCGGATAATGGTGATCCTGATAATCTGCCATGCGGTTATTTTCAATGTAAGGACGCATATCCTTAAGTGTTTCCGGAATTGCAAAATCCCCATCCTTGCAGGCAATTCCGCCCTGATCATCCAGATAAATCTGAATGGTTTCATCGTCATACAGATATTTTAAAACTTCATATGCTGCTTCTTTGTTTTTGCATGCTTTCATCACAGAAAACTGTAAATCAATTCCTGAATTTAATACATTGTCTGATTCCTCATCATTTGCAGGAAATGTAAAAGAGCCGATATTCATATCCGGATTGACCGATTTGATCTGCGGGATCGCATAGCTTCCGATCGGATACATGGCAGATTCCCCGCGGGCAAATGCTGTACATGCATCGTTATAACCATATGCATACGGATTTTTTTCGGCGTAATCCAAAAGCGCACGCATCTTTTCTGCTACCGGTCCATACGTATCGGAAAATGTGGTATTTCCCATATTTACCTGATTGCAGGTATCCGAATCGGTAAGTCCGACTGCCAGCGCATTCCACGGAGCCAGACAGGTCCAGGTATCTTTAAAGCCCAGATACAGCGGAAGTGTTCCGCTCTGTTTTATTTCATCACACAGTGTGGTAAATTCCTGCCAGGTGGTCGGAACTTTCCAGCCATTTTCCTCAAACAGATCTTTGTTATATAAAATTCCTGCCGCGTTTGCCACATATGGAAGTGCATACGTGCCATCCTTTGGAATAAACTCCAGTTCCTTATCCATATCCAGATATGCCTGTTTTATGGTCTGGACTTCATCCAGACCGGAAATATCATCAAACAGATCTGCATCTAAAAAGTTGGAATAGTTGATGTCTCCTCCGATTGCGATGATATCCGGATAATCCTCCCGGATAAAACGTGTCTTTAAAATGGTCATTGCTTCATTTGGAGATGAAATCGTCAAATGAATGTCATCATGTGTTTCATTGAACCGCTTTTCAATTTTTTCAAATGCCTTAACTGCTTCTGGTTTGTAGGAAACCACTTCAATCTCCGTTTTTCCATCCGCCCTTTTTTCGTTTCCGCATCCAGCAAGTCCTGTCATACACATACCAAGTGCAAGCACAGCCGCAAGACCACGGAAAATATTCCTTTTTGCCATATTCCTCTCTCCTTTTCTTAAATATATCCGCTTGCCTTTTTGATAATCTGATTATAACATACCTTTATGCGTCCTTAAATACCCATATTTTTTTAATTTTATACCCAAATGCAATATTTTGTGCTATAATAGATACTAATATCGCATTTTGGTATATACGGAGTGTTTTATGAGTAATACATTTTTTAATATTTTTCCAAATGAAAATTTTATTGATCTGTGCATGTATCAGTTTGGATACGAACAGTGTGATCCCGGTCATTCTTTCGGACCTGCAACACGCAACCACTACCTGTTTCACTACATTCTTTCCGGAACCGGAACGCTTATGGCAGACAATGCAAAGGGGGAAACACAAACCTATTCCGTAAAAAGCGGACAGGGATTTATGATTTTCCCGGGGCAGATCAATACTTACATTGCCGATGAACAGCTTCCATGGGAATATATGTGGATCGAATTTGACGGCTTACGTGTAAAAGAGGCTTTAAGTGTCACAGATTTGTGCAAAGACGCGCCCGTTTATCATTCCCATTCCAAAGAATTACGGGAAAAACTTGCCGATGAAATGCTTTATATCGTCAATCATCCGCAGGAATCCTCCTTCCATCTGATCGGGCATCTGTATCTGTTTTTGGATTATCTGCTGCAGTCGGCAAAGTCAGCAACGCTGATCTCCAGTGGGCGCATGAGTGATTATTATATAAAAGAAGCGATCAATTATATGGAACAGAATTTTCAGAATACTATTTCGATTGAAGATATCGCTGCGGTATGTGGCATCAACCGGAGTTATTTCGGAAAAATCTTCCGCAACTCGACCGGTCGCTCCCCACAGGAATTTCTTATGAACTACCGCATGGTAAAGGCAACGGAATTATTAAAGCTGACTTCCTTATCCATTGCAGATGTCGGCTCTGCTGTCGGATACGAAAATCAGCTTCATTTTTCCCGTGCTTTTAAAAATATTTATGGTGTTTCTCCGCGGGAATGGAGAAAACAGAACAAATAGCTTATGCTTCCTGCTTCTTTGCAGTAAACAGTTTCTTCAGACAGCTGAATGCAACCAGCACACCGAGAACCATCAGAAGAATAGCCACGATAAACTGCAGACCGTCTACCAGGAAAGTTGCCTGACCACCGGCAATATTGGAAACCAGTGCAATGGTCTTCTGGATCAGTGCGGTAAACGTAACTGCCAGCATAACAAACATCGGTATGTAAAGTGTCCAGCCGGTTCTTCCGGTTGTCTTTAAGAATACCGCAAGTGCAATCAGTACAAGTGCTGCAAGCAGCTGGTTCGCAGAACCAAACAGTGGCCAGATATTATTGTATCCGCCAAGAGTCAGTAAATAACCAAAGAATAAGGTAATAATTGTTGCAAAATATTTATTGGTCAGAACTTTCTGCCAGCCCGGCATCTTGGAAGTGTCAGTAGTATCCCCGTAAAACAGCTCCTGAAACGACATACGTCCGATCCGTGCAACAGAATCGAGAGAGGTCAGTGCCAGTGCAGATACACACATCGTCATAAATACGGTAGCAACCTGTACCGGAATACCGAATTTTTCGAAAAATCCTGCAACACCAGCAGAGAAAATAGAAAACGGAGTACCCTCCGGCTTTGTCCCGTTTACGGCAACCGCACCAACAACAACCAGTGCAATGACTCCGAGCAGTGACTCTACCACCATGGCACCATAACCGACCATCGGCATATCTTTCTCATTACTGATGGTCTTTGATGATGTTCCGGAAGAAACCAGACTGTGGAATCCGGATACCGCACCACAGGCAATCGTTACAAATAAGGTAGGGAACAGATAACTGCCATCTACATTAAATCCGCTAAATGCATTCAGCTTCATAGTCGGATGCTCGGCAATGACACCGACAACCGCACCAATGATCATGCCCAGCAGCATGAAAGTGGTCATGTAATCACGCGGCTCCATGAGCAGCCACATCGGCATGACAGAGGCAAGGAACAGATATGCCATAACAATATAGATCCAGGTACTCTTTGTCGCATACATTGGAAGTTTCATACCAATGATAAACATGACAACCAACAGGGCAATGGCAACCACTGCGCGAACCCACTCTTTCATTTTCCCGACCTTTTTCTGAATCAGGCCAAAGATGATGGCAACAACGATAAACAGCATGGAAATGGATGCCGCTGCGGAATTCGCATAGCCTGTTGCCTTTGTCATCCCTTCCACACCTTTTCCGACAAACGTTCCGGCAACCATATCGGTAAAAGCTGCCATAACCAGAAGGGTAAACAGCCAGCAGAACAGCATAAATAATTTCCGTCCGGTTCTTCCGATGTATTTCTCGATGATCATTCCCATCGATTTTCCTTCATTTTTAACGGAAGCATACAGTGCACCGAAATCCTGCACGGCTCCGAAAAACAGACCTCCGATCAGCAGCCATAACAATACCGGCACCCAGCCGAATACGGATGCCAGGATCGGTCCGGTGACAGGTCCCGCACCTGCAATGGAAGAAAACTGATGGGCAAACACTGTCAGTTTGGAGGAAGGAACATAATCCTGTCCATCTTCATGCGTATAAGCCGGAGTTTTTGCTTTCGGATCCAGCCCCCATTTGCTGGCAAGCCAGCGTCCGTATAACAGATAGCCGGCACCAAGTACCACAATTGCAATTAATACGATAACTAAACCATTCATTGTTTTTTCGCCATTTGGCGACTCCCTTCTTAATATTTGCAAAGAGAATGGAACAGGAATAAAAAACCTCCGTCCCTATATACCTCTTATCAGTATATAAAGACGAAGGCTTATGTTATGCTTCCGCGTTACCACTTTATTTGCCGTATGAAACGACCACTCACTCTCATCTCAACAGACTCCCCTCTGCAGAAATAAGGTTCCTGATAACGGTAGAATACCGGTGAAGCTTACTGTCCTGACGGAATTCAGCCCACAGCTCACAGAGGATGGTCACCATATCTGTCTGTTGTCTCGCACCGCCCGACAACTCTCTGGAAAAAAGTATATTGTGATCGTATTCTGTTCGATGCATTTGCCTGATTTCTCTTTGTTAACAAAAAACTAGCACTCTTCTTGCAAAATGTCAACACATTTTTTAGTTTATTACAAATATTCTCAAAACTCTGTAGCTATTGATTTTCTGATTTCCCGGGATTATAATCATCTGTACTTATTAAAGAAGGGATTTGTTTCACTATGAATATGCAAAAGAAAAATACAATTGATATGACACATGGATCTCTATGGAATAAATTACTGCTTTTTGCCCTGCCTCTGGCTGCCAGCAGCATCTTACAGCAATTATTTAATTCTGTGGATACCGCAGTGGTCGGCCGTTTTGCAAGCAGCCGTGCATTGGCGGCCGTGGGAAGCAACAGTTCGCTCATCGCACTGATGATTAATCTGTTCATCGGAATTTCGCTCGGTTCCAACGTAATTATTTCCCGCTACATCGGACAGAAAGCCGAAGAACATGTAAAAGCTGCAATTCACACCGCCATCGTTGTCGCTTTATGCAGTGGCATTTTCGTGCTTGTACTGGGGCAGTTCATTGCCAGACCGGTACTGACACTGATGGGAACGCCAAAAGATGTTCTCGATCTGGCAGTTTTATATCTGCGGATCTATTTTCTCGGCATGCCATTTATCATGCTTTATGATTTCAGTTCCTCAATCCTGCGCAGCATCGGTGACAGCCGCCGCCCGCTGTATGCCCTGATTGCCGCCGGAATCATTAATACCGGACTGAACCTGATTCTTGTCATTGTATTTCATCTGGGAGTATCCGGTGTCGCAATTGCCACCGTTGTTTCTAATATTGTAAGTTCCGGTATTCTGTTTTATATTTTACTGCATGAACAGGAACCAATCCGTGTCAGCCTCTCTGGCTTGTCCATTGACTGGGGCGAACTGAAAAAAATCCTGATCATTGGCGTTCCTGCCGGTCTGCAGGGCATGGTCTTTTCCCTTGCCAACGTTTGCATCCAGAGCATGATTAACAGTTTTGGATCAAACGCTATCGCAGGATCTGCAGCTGCACTGAACTTTGAATTTTTTGCGTATTTTATGGTAAACGCATTTGCCCAGACTACCGTTACTTTTACGAGCCAGAATTACGGTGCCGGAGATTTTCAGCGGTGCAAAAAAGTATACCGTCTCTGCATGATTTTTTCCGTGATATTCTGCGGCCTGTTATCCGGTGTTTTTGTACTTGGCCGGGATTTTTTCATTCGCCTGTACACAACCGATCCGAATGTCCTGACTTTTGCCGTACAGCGCCTTCTGATCGTCACCACACTGGAACTTCTGACCTCCACTTACGAGATCAGCGGCGGTGCCATGCGAGGCTTTGGCCATTCCCTGACACCGGCTCTGATCACCGTGGTCGGCTCCTGCGTGCTGCGCCTCATCTGGATCAACACCGTCTGCCGTGCCATACATGAATTCTGGGTTGTTATGATTATCTATCCGATTTCCTGGGTACTGACCGGTACGGTTATGATCACGGCGTATCTGCTTCTGCGGCGGAAACTAATGCGTTAAGCATCGGATCTGGCAAATGCATTCTTCATCTGTCCACACAGTTCAAACAGAACTTTATCGAGTGTATCGGCGGCTTCTTTTTTTACCATATCTGCCACCGCATTGTTTGCTTCTGTCTTAAGTGCCATGCGCTTTCCTGCGTCGGTTTCTTTTTCCAGCAGTTTATCATAATGATTGATAATCTCATGACCCTTGGACAGCACTTTCTCCTGATACCGCTCGACATGGAACACCGATTTCTTATAAGAGGCATCTGCCATCGCACCAATCATCCGGCTTACCCAGTAAAAATTATCCGTAGAAACTTCTGCTGTCGTATTTGCCACATATTCCGGAGTTTTCTCCACCTGTGCATAAAACGGCACCATGGCATTAAAGGCATTGGAACCATACGCAACCCATTCCAGTACATTGGCATCCTCTCCATGCTCCGGGCGGATATGTACCAGACCAACAAAATCATTGCGGTTGATACCGATGGAACGATACATGCCGCGCTGCCCCGGATCTCCATACGCTCCATATGGATCGTATGGCGTCCCCTGATAATGCGAAGAAAGCACATATTTCACATCTTCCACCGTAATCTTGCGCTCCGGTACCAGTGTCCATGGCAGATCATCGGACTCCGGTGTAAAATCCGCATCCGGTCCATCCCAGTTGTATGTGTGTGGATTCAGGCAGCGCAGCATATACCACGCACGCGGTGTATTGTACACATGATCTGCATCGTCATGGCTGCCAAAAGCTTCGCGCGGATTCAGAGTGCCATCCATGGAAAGATTCAGGTGATGATCCGAAATAAACTCCCGCATATCTGCGGAACACATATGATTTTCCTGCATGGTAAATGCATCATCCAGATCAAATGCATCAATTCCAAGCTGATTTGGCATAACCACATACGCATCATCCGGCACACGGCGTGCAATCCAGTGATGTCCGCCAATGGTCTCCATCCACCAGATTTCATTCTGATCGGAAAAGGCAATTCCATTCATTTCATAAGTACCATACTGTTCTAACAGGCTGCCAAGACGTTTGACACCTTCCCTTGCACTGTGTATGTATGGAAGTACAATGTATACAATATCCTCTTCCCCGATTCCTCCAGGAATTTCTTCTTTTCCGTCTTTTGCAGGCTGATATCTTACAAGCGGATCAGCTCCGAGAACTCTTGGATTGGATGTGATCGTTTCGGTTGCCGTCATTCCTACCTGTGCTTCATTTACCCCGCTTGCCGCCCAGATTCCTTCCCCCTTAACTGCGTTCGGCATGGCGGTATAACGCATCGGATTCTCCGGTAATTCTATTTTCACATGCGAAATCACTGATTCATATACCTTCGGCTGATCTTCCGGATGAATCACCACAAATTTTTTCGGCATATAAGCGCCTGACGGTGAATCATCATTCCTTGCGATCATCGTAGAACCGTCATACGATGCCTTTTTTCCAACCAGTATTGTTGTACAAGCCATTTTATTTTCCTCCTGTTATCTCCTGACAAAATTTTTTTCGTCTAATTGAAATTATAGAATCATTCCTTCTTTTTTTCAACCACCAGACAATTTGTTTGTATTTTAAATTTTTCGTGGACGAATTCGCAAAAACAAGGTAAAGTAATTTTATAAACTTTACACTTTACTTGAGAGGAACTTCCTTATGAATAATGACAAGGATAATGCAACTTTATATGCTGAGCTGAAAGCCGAACGTTTTATGACAGATCAGATTTCCCTGCTTCATGAAGCAGAAGATCTGGCTGACGGTATCAATTTTATGCTCAAATCGATCGGAGAATTTATAGACGCCGACCGTGCTTATGTATTTGAAACCAGTGAAAATCATACTTCTACCAATACTTATGAGTAGTGCGCCGCAGGAGTCACCCCGCAGATCTTACGGATCTTCATATTCTTGTTGTAGAGGATAATGAACTGAACCTTGAGATTGCTGTTTTCTCTCTGGAAGCCGCAGGACTTAATGTATCCACAGCCATCAACGGACTGGAAGCCGTCCAGCTTTTTGAAAAATCAAAGCCATATGAATACGACATCATTCTTATGGATATTATGATGCCGGTTATGAATGGTCTGGATGCCGCAAAGGCGATCCGCGGACTTTCCCGCCCTGATGCCCCAACGGTTCCAATCATTGCCCTCAGCGCCAATGCTTTCGCGGAAGATATCCAGAAGTCAAAGAATGCCGGAATCAATGAGCATCTCGCAAAGCCACTGGAAATGGATAAGGTATTGAAAGTGATTGCATCATATTGCAAATAGCAGAAAGAAACAGATACTCTCTATGTATTGCATATTTTTTCAGAGTTTCTGTTTTATAAAAAATCGGATTATCAGGCGATCTGTCATTTCCCCGATAATCCGATTTTTATTTTACTTACATCTCAAATGCTTTCTTTATACTGTCATAATGCAGAAACTTTCCTTCTGCCGCAAATGCCTTAATTTCATCTAATGTTGCAAACATATAACCATCTGTCTCTGCCTCCTGAAGATGGAG
>OLGH01001809.1_pt1 | contig 18869 bp, 9 predicted proteins | sample 1604851 | NCBI WGS metagenome assembly OLGH01 (sample SAMEA3888894, study PRJEB22519) | human gut metagenome | biome: human gut; feature: human-associated habitat; material: faeces | place: Denmark | collected 2010 | reverse complement strand
ACGTATGTTCCGCTTGAACTCTTGGTTCCGTTTCGCAGACCCGTTCTATGGATTGGGCACTCCCGTGAAACCTTTGAAGAAACTGGTTCAAAGTGGTATGTTGGGCTGGCCGCTAAAGGTAACGATCAGCAAGCATACCGGTTTCGACTGGAAGTTCTATTGGGTTGGTAAAGAATATCTGGAACCGCAATCGGTGCCTAGTGAGCTGGATTATGATTTTTGGTTGGGTCCGGCTCCTTACAAACCTTATAACCCGCATCGTGTGCATCAGACATTCCGTGGATACTGGGATTATGACGGCGGTGGTTTAGGGGATATGGGACAGCATTATATTGACCCTGTACAATATTTTCTAGGAAAAGATAATACCAGCCCGGTTAAGGTAGAGGTGGATGCTCCGCAACAACATCCGGACGCCGTGGGTACTTGGCGCTCGATTACGTATACCTATGAGGATGGTTGCCAGATCGTACTTTGGGGAGGTGATTACGGGGATCCGAACACACCTTATATTTCCGGACCGAACGGGAATGTCTATAAGAATTTCGTATGTGATATCCCGGATTGGGAGAAAAAGTTATCCGATTATCCCGAACCCGAGCCACAGGTTACCGACTTTATCGAGTGCGTAAAGACTCGTCAGCCTTTTGCCTTGAATGAGCGTAATGGCTTCCGTTCCGCTACGATCGTGAACATGGGTGCCGTAGCCCTTCGTTTGAATCGTACGCTTCACTTTGATCCCGTAAAACTGGAATTTATTAATGATGAGGCCGCTAATCGTTTGTTGGATCAGCCGATGAGAGCACCTTGGAATATTTAAACACATACACATATGAAAAAAGTATATATATCAATTGCCAGCTTATTGTTGTGCGGTAGCATGTTAATGGCTCAAAGCCCGGCTAATCGTACATCGAAGACGATCGTTGCCGATGTACTGGCACAGATGCCGGCGGAGCAACAAGCTGAATATAACAAATTAATTAATGACCTAAGCTCCACTGGCGAGGAAGGGGTCTTGATGTTGATTAATAAGATTAACGCTCCGGGAAAAGGCAGTAACTCGAACGTGGATTATGCGTTGAGCGGATTGACTCATTACGTGATGGCGAAAGGTGAGGAAAATGCCCGTCTAGCAACAGCCAACGCATATTTGAAAGCCTTGGATAAGGTGAGCGACCGGGAGACAAAGGCTTTTATTATCCGACAGCTTCAATTACTGGGAAAAGATGAGTGTGTGGATACGCTGGCTAGCTATTTGAACGATGAGAGCCTAAGCGGTCCTGCTGCCCGTGCGTTATCCGCGATCCGTACCGATAACGCTAAGAAGGTTTTGGTGGCTTCCTTGATGCGTCGATCCGGTACTCCGAAGACGCAAAAGGATATTATCCGTGCGATCGCTGACGTGCAAATCGCTGATGCGGAAAATGTATTGAAAGTGATGCTTGGTTCCAGCGATGAGAATATGCAGAAAGAGGTTCTTTATGCGTTGAGTCGTGTAGGTTCTAAAGCTTCTCTAGGCGATTTAGCCGCCGCTGCGGAGAAAGTCGGTTATAAAATGGAAAAGACCGGGGCGAATGAGGCATATATCGCTTTGATAAAACGTGTCCTTGAGCAAGGCGATACCAAAGATGCGGAGAAAGCAGCGAATGATTTATTGAAGAAGTCTACGAAAGCGGGCATGACACAGACCCGTGAGGCCGCTCTTCAGATTCTATTAGCCGCTAAGCCGGAAGCTGCTACGAAGAATTTATTATCGGCTTTGAAAGATACGGATAAGGGATACCGTAATGCGGCTTTGAACTTCGCTTCGGGTTTCGCTGATCAAAATGTTTATATCGAGGTCATGAAACACATGTTAAAGGCGAAGCCGGAAGTCAAGGTGGATATCTTGAACTGGATAGGCCGTGAAAGCAAATGCCCGTCTAAACATGACATGATCAAGAATCTGGAACTTCGTTTTGATCTACCAGCGAGACAAGTTCTTTTGGACCAATTGAAAGATAAGGATTTCTATGTGCAACAGGCCGCTGTTTGGGCTTTGGTTAAAATCGGTGATAAGAGTGTCATTCCTGTGCTGGCGGATTTGTTGAAGAGCAATGACAAGCAAGTGATATTATTGGGTCAAGATGCTTTGATGGCATTTAACGGCGATATTGATCAAGCGGTCGCTAAAGTGATCCCGTCCGCTTCCGATGCCGGGAAAATCGCTGGTTTGGAGCTGTTGGCGATACGTATGGCCGACGCGAATCTAAATACGGTACTGGATCAGATTAAATCCGGCTCATCAGAGGTGAAGAAAGCCGCTTATACCGCATTGAAAGATGTAGTATCCGAGAAAGATTTCACTTTATTGTGCGGAATGTTGGAGACTGCGGAGGCTTCAGCTGTCGCTCCGCTTCAAGATGCGATCATTGCCGCTATCTCTAAACAACCGGCGGCAACTCAAGTATCTAACGTGAATCGCCGTATGATACAAGCGGGAGACAGCAAGAGATATCTTTATTATAAGGTCTTATCAGCGACTGGCGAGAAAGAGGCTTTGGCTACGATCGTGGAAGGATTGAATAAAGGGAATGGAGCGGCCAAGGATGCGGCTCTTGACGCTTTGTTGGCGTGGAAGGGTATTGAGGCTGCCGATGAACTATTTACGGTTTGCCAATCCGCCGCTTCCGATCAAGTATTCGATAGGGCGTTAAAGCGTTATGTGCAGTTGGTATCTAATCCGGCATTTACGAGAGAGAATCGTTTGTTGAGCTTGCGGAAAGTCATGGAGATCGCCCGGACGAGCGAGCAAAAGGCTCTTATTTTACGTCAGATCCAACGGGCGGATACCTTCTTGGCATTGATGTATGCGTCGGAATTCTTGGATTCAAGCGATGCGGCTGTTCGTTCTGCGGCTGTTTATGCGGTTTGGAATATCGCTCGTAACCATCCGGAATATAAGGGTGACAATGTGAAGGCAATCTTGAAACGTGTTTTGACCATGTTCGACGGGGAAGACGCTCGTTATGATATCGATGCCTTGAAGCAACATTTGGATGCGATGCCGGACGAGGTCGGATTTGTCTCTATCTTTAATGGTAAGGATTTAACGGGTTGGAAAGGTTTGGTCGAGAATCCGATCGCCCGCGCCAAAATGAAACCGGCTCAATTGGCGAAAGCGCAGGAAAAGGCGGATGAGAATATGCGTCGTGACTGGAAAGTGGAGAATGGCCTATTAGTATTTGACGGTACTGGGTACGATAACCTATGTACTGAAAAGCAATATGGTGATTTCGAGATGTATGTTGATTGGATGTTGGATCCGAAAGGACCAGAGGCTGATGCCGGTATTTATCTGCGTGGTACTCCTCAAGTCCAGATCTGGGATACTTCTCGGGTAAATGTAGGTGCGCAAGTAGGTTCCGGTGGCTTGTACAACAATCAGGTAAACGAGAGCAAGCCTTCGAAAGTGGCCGACAATAAATTGGGTGAATGGAATTCCTTCTATATTAAGATGGTTGGCGACCGTGTGACGGTTGTCTTGAACGGAGAAAAAGTGGTAGATAACGTGATTCTGGAAAACTATTGGGATCGCAAGCTTCCGATTTTCCCGGTAGAGCAAATCGAGATGCAAGCTCATGGCAGCAAGGTCTATTACCGTAATATCTACGTAAAGGAATTGGAAAAACAAGAACCGTTCAAATTATCGCCGGAAGAGGAAAAAGAAGGCTTCAAGGTTTTGTTTGACGGAACGAATATGCATGAATGGACTGGAAACACGGTTGATTATATCTTGGAAGACGGCTGTATCTCTATGGTTCCAAGCAGTAGTTTCGGAGGTAATCTGTACACCAAGAAGGAATACGGAAACTTTATCTATCGTTTTGATTTCCAGTTAACCCCGGGAGCTAATAACGGTGTCGGTATCCGTACGCCGATGGAAGGAGACGCAGCATATGTAGGTATGGAAGTGCAGGTCTTGGATTGTGAACATCCTATTTACCAAGGAAACATCACTCCGCTGCAACATCATGGTTCCGTATACGGTATCATTCCCGCCCGTGAGGATCATCCGAAAGCGTTCAAGCCGGTTGGAGAATGGAATACGGAAGAGATCATGGCGGATGGCGATCATATCCGTGTGACGGTGAATGGAGTCGTAATCTTGGATGGAAATATTCGGGATGCCGTGAAGAATGGTACGCCGGATGGAAAGGAGCATCCGGGTTTGTTTAACAAAAAAGGTCATATAGGTTTCTTAGGACATGGTTCCCCTGTCAAATTCCGCAATATTCGTATCAAGGAATTGAAATAATTTATATCAGGCTTTGAATATATAAAGAGATTGTCTTGAGTGATTCGAGACAATCTCTTTTTTATTATAGGGGATTTATACTATTTAAATTATATCTTTGTGAAATCATAGTGTAATTTTATCGGAAGGGATATTTTTATGGAGGATATACAGACTCAATTGGATCAATGTAAATTGTTATTAGATAGAGCGGAAGTTGGCTTGTGGGAAGCCGATTTTGTTCAAAGAGGTTATATCTGTTCCGATTATTTAATGAGTATATTTGGGAAGAAGGGGAATAATCTCTCTTTTTTTGAATTTTACTATATAATCCGGGAAGACTTTAGGGATCTGATTACTACGGATTTTTTATCGATCCAATCTGTCGATACGTATGAGCAGATATTTCCGATAATAACACCGACTGGGGAAAAATGGGTACGCTCCAGATTATGTGAGCGTAAGTTGAATAATGGAGTGTGCGTAAAAGCGTTGGGCATATTACAGATTTTACCTAATTTCAAACTGAAAGAGGAAAAGATTAGTAAGATGATCGATCATAATGAGATGATCTTCCGAAAGCTATATGTAAATTTACCTGTGGGGGTCGAGCTTTATGACAGGGACGGTTACTTGATTGACCTGAACGCAAAGGATATGGAGATATTCGGTATCCGGTCAAAGAAGGACGTTTTAGGAGTCAATATTTTTAGCAACCCGATTCTGCCTAAAGATGTGATCAAGAAACTCAAGGAGAATAAATCCGTGAATTTCCGGCTGAATTATTCGTTTAAGAAGGTCGATGATTATTATAACACCTCGAAAGTAGGCGAGATGGATATCGTTACCAAGGCCAGTATTTTATATGACCAAAGAGGTGAACCTTCCAGCTATTTACTTATTAATTTGGATAATACGGAAAAGATGATCGCCTATAACCGTATTTCTGAGTTTGAGAATGTATTTACCTTGGTCAGCGTATACGCTAAAGTCGGTTATGCCCTTTATGACTTATATACCTTTGAGGGCTATGCCATTAAGCAATGGTATGAGAATATGGGAGAGAAGGATGGAACCCCCTTGTCCCCAATTATTGGGATTTATTCTTATATTCATCCGAACGACGCTGGATATATAAACTCATTCTTTGAGGAGGTGAAACAGGGTAAAGCGCATCATTTCCGTAGGGAAGTGCGTGTGAAGTCTGGTGACGGATGGAAATGGATTTGCGCCAATATCACCCGTAACCCTCAAAGCGTAGACCCGAATAAACCGGAGATGATCTGTATTAATTACGATATCACGGAGTTAAAGGACTCTCAATTGAAAAGGGAAAGGGCGGAAGAACTGGATCGTTTGAAGTCTGCCTTCCTAGCGAATATGAGTCATGAGATTCGTACGCCATTAAATGCCATTGTCGGTTTTTCTCAATTATTGGCGGAAACGGATGATCCCGAGGAGAGGCATGAGTTTGTGGAAATCATCGATAGCAATAATCGGATGTTGCTTCAATTGATCAGTGATATTCTAGACTTGGCAAAAATTGAATCCGGTACGATGGATTTCAAGTTCGCCGATATGAACGTAAAAGAGGTGATCAATGAGATCGTGACCTCATTCCGTATCAAGATGCCCGATAACGTAGCTCTGATCGCTCCCCAAGATTCACCGGAATGCCAAATCTATAGCGATCGTATGCGGCTGACGCAGGTAATATCCAATTTCCTTAACAACGCGATCAAGTATACGAGCGAAGGTTGTATCACCTTAGCTTACGAGATCATAGGTGATGAGATAAAATTCTCCGTGACTGATACGGGGGATGGCATGAGCCAAGAGATACAAGCCCATATCTTTGATCGTTTCTATAAAGGAAATACGTTTAAACAAGGTACGGGCTTGGGGCTATCTATTTGCGAGACCATCGTAAATAGGCTAGGTGGTCGGATCGGTGTAAATTCCGAGTTGGGCAAAGGCAGTACGTTTTGGTTTACACATCCCTATTCCTTCTCGCCGAATGCTAAATCTCCTGCATCGCCTAATCCGGGAACGATATAAGAATGATCGTCGAGGTCATTATCTAATGCGGCGATCCAGATTGTAGTCTTGTCATCCGGCATTTTCTTCTGCAAGTATTCCAAGGCTTGTTTGCTTGAGATGATGGAGGCTACGTGTACATGGTCGGGTACTCCTTTGGTCAGCAGGGCCTCATACGCCAATTCCATAGAGCTTCCGGTGGCCAACATCGGGTCGGATATGATCAAGGTTTTACCTGTTAAGCGAGGAGAGGCGATATATTCGATATGAATATCAAAATTCAAACGGTCTTTATATTTGCGGTAAGCGGATACGAAAGCGTTCTCCGCATTATCCAGATACCGAAGGAAACCTTGGTGGAATGGAAGCCCGGCACGCAAGATCGTACTAATCACGATTTGATCGTCCGGCGTATTCATCGGGGCTATACCTAGCGGGGACTGGATGTCTTTCGTACTGTAATGAAATTCCTTACTGATCTCGTAAGCCATGATTTCTCCGATACGCTCAACATTGCGACGGAAACGAAGGCTGTCTTTTTGTATGTCTACATCTCTAAGTTCTGCAACAAACTTGTTTAATATGGAATTTGTGTCTCCAAGATTGACGATTCTCATGAGTCTTTTTTTTGAGTCCAAAAGTAATCATTTCCGGACACTAAAAATCATAAGTATGAAATTTTTCATTCATACTTATAAATGAAAGATTTCATACTCATGATTTTTTATCCCCTTACCGGGGATATTTTTACTACGTTTTCGGTTACTTTATTATTTCAGGTGGGCATTCATCGCCTCAAGGAGGAATTTACCCGGTTTGAATTTTACGGTCGTACGAGCGGGGATCATTACCGGAGTACCTGTTTTAGGATTTCTGGCAAGACGCTGTGTTTGCGGTCTTGGGATCAGTGTTCCAAATCCGACAAGTACGATTTCCTCATTTTCGGACATACGCTCAGTTACGATCTCGATGTAAGCATCCAATACTTTCTTTGCTTCTTGCTTTTGTAACCCGGTCTTGTCTGCTAAAGCCTCTATAAGTTCTGCTTTGTTCATAAATGCAAATTTTTTAAATTGTTAAACACTACAAATGTACACTTTGAAGCTGGTTTTATAGTTACGTTTTGCAAAGATACATTTGCATTTGAGTTTCTTATTAAACAAGGCCTACAGATGTTTGTTACATTTTTAAGAACAAAAAATGTTAATAATGTGTCAGTTTGCGAATTTCGAAACATTTATTGAATCTTGATATACCCGATTCGTGTGTACTTGATAGTACGGGATTCTATATGTTTTAAGACCTTAGCGGAAGTCAAAGTCAATTTTTCCCCTACTTGGAAAGCATGAGCGCCCGGTGGCAACGTTTGCGTGGTAAGACTACGATCTTTCGCTTTTATCCTCAATAAAAAGTAATTTCCGGCGATGTCCACGGCCGTGAGCAATTGATCTACATAGAAATATTCGGTACCACGGATAATCTGTGTCTTGTAAGAATCGTCTTCAATGCGGACTTTTGTGATTGTTAACTTTAAATCGCTCAATTTTTCTCCCGGTGTTCCTACAAAGCGGCTTACAGGCATTTTATATTTCTTACGGGTCTGTAGGTCGAGATAGATTTTACTGTAGGTCACCGCTAACTCTTTAAAACGCATCTCGCTTTTTACGTGAGGCTCATATTTATCGGCTATCCAAACGACGTATCGGGGATCGATCGTATAGATGTCATGCAAATGGTATCCTCTGTATTTACCGAAAGAAATAATATCGTCTCCATTATCGGGAGAGTCTTTGATATCTGTCGTTATAAATAAAGGTAGAAAGGAGTTGCTTACCATCTTAATCGCCTTATTCACCGAGCTGATGGCATTCAAGTCGAGATTCGCCAAATAGACCGTCGGATGATAAGTGGCCGAAGGCGTAAAGAACCAAAGCGTATAATATAAGGTCTTTGAGGTAGGCAAAAGAATGTAGTACCGCCCTTTGTCTGACGTTTTTCCTCGATTGAACGTGTTTAACTTGTCGAGGATCATCTTCTGTATTTCACCGGATAGGCCGGACGTGTTCTCATCCATACGATCAACTCTATATACAAATCTACTGAAAAAATCCGGAACTACATAATTTGCGGATGAGTTATTTATGACTACTTTTGCCCTAAAAATAAAATAGACGATGAGAATAGAGCAGAATTATTCGTTGGAGAAACACAATACGTTCCATCTCCCAGTAAAGACACGTTGGTTCATGGAGTATGAGACGGAGGAGGAGTTGCAACGAATCTTACATGATGAATACTTTCAGGAATGTTTATCCTTGCATATAGGAGGCGGGAGCAATCTATTGTTCATCAACGATTATAATGGCATTATCATCCATTCCCGAATCAAGGGGATTTCTATCTCGGCGGAAACGGACGAGTATGTATCGCTTCGTGTCGGGGCTGCGGAGATCTGGGATGATGTCGTGGCATACGCCGTATTGAAAGGTTGGGGAGGTATAGAGAATCTTTCTTTAATACCCGGTGAGGCGGGCGCTGCCGCTATCCAGAACATCGGGGCTTATGGTATGGAGATCAAGGATGTGATCGAGAGCGTGGAGGCTTATAACCAGTTGACATTCGAGAAACGGACTTTTACGAATACGGATTGTGAATATGGATATCGTAATAGTTATTTCAAGAATGAGCATCATGACCCCCACATCATAACTTATATTACGCTTCGACTATCCAAGAACCCTAGCTTTTCGGTTAATTATGGGAACTTAAAGGAGGAGTTGACGAAATATCCGGAAGTTACTTTGGAAACGATCCGTGAGGCTGTCATAACAATTCGCAGGCAGAAGCTTCCCGATCCGGAAGTATTAGGCAACGCAGGCAGTTTCTTTATGAACCCGATAATTACGGCAGAGCATTTTGAGAAATTGAAAAAGCAATTCCCGGAAATCCCGTCTTATCCCGCTTCGGAAGGAAAGATCAAGGTTCCGGCCGGTTGGTTGATCGAGCAATGTGGGTTTAAGGGTAAAAACCATGGGCCGGTAGGTGTTTACGAGAAACAAGCGTTGGTATTAGTGAATTTAGGAGATGCCCGGGGGCATGAGATCGCGTTGGTCGCGGAGAGCATTCGTACCGCCGTAAAAGATCGTTTCGGTATAGAGCTTATGCCTGAGGTTAAATATGTCGGATAATGAAAATCGTTTTTTTAGGAACAGGAACGTCTACGGGCAATCCTGAGATAGGTTGCCAATGTGAGGTATGTACTAGTAAAGACCCCCGTGATTGGCGTCTACGGGCTTCGATCTTGGTAGAGACGGAAGGGAAACGGATATTGATCGATTGTGGTCCGGACTTCCGTTGGCAAATGATAACCAATAAGATTTACTATTTTGACGCCGTTTTAGTAACTCATGAGCACTACGATCATGTAGGTGGCTTAGATGATCTACGTCCTTTTGGCCGGTATAAAGATGTGGATATTTATGCGGAAGACAATGTCGTGGAGGCGATAAAGACTCGCATCCCTTATGTCTTCCGGGAGCATAAATATCCGGGAGTGCCTAATTTGGTTTTGCATACGATCGGGACGAAACCGTTTGAGGCCGCCGGTGTCATGATCACTCCGATCCGTGTAATGCACGCTAAGCTGCCGATCTTAGGTTTCCGTATCGGCAATATGGCTTACTTGACCGACCTTAAATATCTTCCGGAAGAAGAGTACGCTAAGTTGGAAAACCTTGATGTATTGGTTATTGATGCCCTTCGGAAAGGAGAGCATCAATCGCATGAGAGTCTGGAGGAAGCCTTAGCGAATATATCCCGTATCCAGCCCAAGGAGGCCTATTTAATCCATATGAGTCATCGCATAGGGTTGCATGCGGTCATTGAAAAAGAGTTGCCTCCGCATGTACATTACTCATATGATGGATTAACGGTGACTTTTTAAGTCATATATTGAAAAGATTCTTTATCTTTGCCAGCTGAAAATCTAGAGAATAGCTGCTTTTTTAAGTTAGTCGCTTATAGCAGGAGTGGTATATAATAAAAAACAATAATAGACTGTATGAATTTATCGTTTAAGAACGTACTATGCGTATGTTGCTTATTGCTGTCGGGATCTGTGTATGCACAGGTTCCGCAAGACTTGATTGACAAGGCGAAAGCCGCTGGAATGTCGGATACGCAGATCCAGCAGGAATTAGCCAAGCGTATGAAACAAGAAGGGGGATCAGTCGGATCTCAAGCTACCGCTACCGATGCGAAGGTTAGCGACCGGGTAATGCCGGTAATCGATGAAGGACAATCCTTAGAAGCCCAACGTAGAAATAATCTTCCTGCTTCAGCCATGGAGAATACCGTATTCGGGCATGAAATCTTCTCAAACAAGAACTTATCTTTTGCCCCAGATTTAAACATCCCTACACCTAAGGATTATGTGCTTTCCGCTGGTGATGAGTTATTGATTAATGTATGGGGAGATTCCGAGCTAAACTTGAAATTAAAGATCTCTCCGGATGGTACGATCCTTGTACCAAATTTAGGTCCGGTGTCGGTCAGTGGATTGACGATCGCTGGCGCTGAGACTCGTCTGCGTCAGGAGTTGAGCCAGATTATGTCTACGCTGTCTGGTTCGGGAGAGGGGAATACCTTTGTTTCCGTCAGTTTGAGCCAGATTCGTAGCATGAAGGTGAATATTGTCGGCGAGGTAGTCGCTCCCGGTACGTATACATTACCTTCATTCGCCACATTATTTAATGCGTTGTATGCCGCCGGTGGTGTGAATAAGATCGGTTCTTTGCGTAGCATCAAGGTATATCGCAATAGCAAGGAAATCGCTAATCTCGACGTATATGATTATTTATTGAACGGAAAGTACACAACGAATGTTCGTTTGGAAGAGAACGATATGATTATGGTAGGCCCGTACGACCAGTTAGCGGTGGTTCGAGGTAAGGTGAAACGTAATCGTATTTTCGAGTTGCGCAAGGGTGAGACCTTGAAGCAATTGCTGGATATGGCCGGCGGATTTACCGGCGACGCTTATACGAAGGACGTACAAGTGAAGCGTAAATCAGATAGTCGTTACCAGATCTCTACGGTTTCGGAAGATAAGTTCGCTTCTTTCGTGATGCAGGATGGCGATTCTTTGCTGGTAGATTCCGTTATTCCTTTTTATGAGAATCGTTTGATCGTGACGGGAGCAGTATGGCGTCCGGGAGAATATGAGTTAAGTCCGTCGGTTCGTACGGTAAAGCAATTGGTAAAACAGGCCGCAGGTCTTAAAGGAGACGAGTTCGCCGGCCGTGCCTTGATTACCCGTTTGAATCCGGATTTCACGACTACGATGATCGCCGTGGATATTCGTGGTATCTTGAACGGTACCGCTCCAGATGTGGAGTTGCAAGCGGAAGACCAATTAAGCATTCCTTCCCTATTCGATTTGCGCGAACCTTATACGATCAAGGTTGGCGGAGCCGTGAATTATCCGGATACGGTGCTTCCGTATCGTCATAATTTGACAATAGAGGACGCTATCATGATGGCCGGTGGCTTAAGAGAGTCCGCTTCTTCTATTAATGTAGAGGTAGCCCGTCGTGTGAAGGATCCTAGTTCCAATCAGAATGTCAACCGGATCGCTGATGTATATAACTTCTCGTTGAGTGAGGACTTCAAGTTGAATGCGGGAGATACGATCTTTACGCTGGAGCCGTTCGATGAAGTTTATGTTCGTTTCTCCCCGGGGTATCATGAGCAACAGGTCGTGAAGGTGAACGGCGAGATCACTTTTGCCGGTAGCTATGTATTGGCTACGAAGAACGCACGTTTGAGTGACATTGTCGCGAAAGCGGGAGGCGTTACCCCAGAGGCTTATGTAAAAGGTGCCAGCTTGAAACGTCAGTTGACAGAAGATGAATTGAAACGCATGGAGACCCTTCTGGCTTTAAGTGAGGCGAATAAGCAAAGCCGGGATTCCATCGGTGTAGCGTTGATGAATGTGAAGGACTATTCCGTAGGTATTGATTTAGAGAAAGCGTTGGCAAATCCGGGCAGTATCGATGATGTCGTGCTTCGTGATGGTGATGAACTTTATATTCCGCAGTTGCAAAGTACGGTGAAGATGAGTGGAGCCGTGACTTATCCGAACAGCGTGACTTACACGAAAGGTATGTCAGTTACGGATTGCTTGTCTCAAGCCGGTGGTTATAATGATATCGCACGTAAGTATCCGATCGTAATATATATGAATGGTAAGGTCGCTACGACGAAGCGTACCGCTATCTTTTTCAAGCGTTATCCGAAAGTGGAGCCGGGCTGTGAGATCGTAGTTCCGACGAAGACGCAACGTGAGCGCCGAAGCTTGGCTGAGATCATGAGTATCAGTAGCTCCGCTACCTCTATGGCCGCGATGATTACCTCTATTGTTAACATGATTAAAAACTAATCAGGCATGGATACGATAAACGAGATAAAAAGACAAGAGTTACCTGAGGAGCAGGAGATCGATTTAATCGAACTGGCGCAAAAACTGTGGAAAGAGCGTAAGTTCTTATTGAAAGGCTGTGGTATTGCGGTGGTAGTAGGTTTGATTGTAGCTTTCAGTATTCCCAAGGAATATACAACTACGGTGAAATTGGCACCAGAGACACAGGATGCGGCAAAAAAATCTAGTCTTGGCGGTTTGGCTGCTATGGCTGGGATTAATCTGAATGCCGGTGCGGACGCGATCTCTCCGGATTTGTATCCGGATGTGGTGCAGAGTACCCCGTTTCTGTTGGAATTGTTTCCGGTAGAGGTTACCGATAAGGAAAAGGAGTTAAGCACTACATTGTATGATTATATGAGTGAACATCAACGTAAGGCTTGGTGGGGATATATTGTCTCCGCTCCATTCAAGGCGTTGGGTGCGGTAATGAGTTTAATCTCCGGTGACGAGGAAGAGTCTGAGGGCTTGAATCCTTACCATTTGACAAAGGATCAAGAAGAGGTGGTGAAGGCCTTGCAGGAGCGGGTTTCTGTTTCCGTGGACAAGAAGACCTTGGTTATCACGGCTTCCGTACAGATGCAGGACCCGGTTATTTCCGCTCAGATGACAAAGGTCGTTTTGGAAAACCTCCAGAATTATATTACGAATTATCGTACGCAGAAAGTAAAGCAAGATTTGGAATTTACCCAGAAGGTATTTGGCGAGTCACGTGACGCTTATTATAAAGCGCAACGTGCGTACGCTGCTTTCGAGGATGCCAACCGTAATATTATCTCTTCCAGCTACCGTACGGAGCAGGAACGTTTGAAGAATGAGATGACCCTTACGTTTAATGTTTACAATACGTTGGCGCAGAAGTTGGAGCAAGATAAATTGCGTGTACAGGAAGAAACTCCGGTGTATACCGTAATCGAGCCGGCTACCGTACCTTTGAAAGCATCTTCTCCTAAGAAGGCACTTATCTTGGTCGGTTTTGTCTTCCTCGCTTTATTCGGATGTATCGGATATTTATTCGTAAAAGATATGTTTGTGTCAGCATTCAAGAAAGAAGGGACTGAAGCTTAATTCCCGCAAACCGTAAAATAGACCACGGCCTCGTCATGACTGACTTGTGCCGTGGTTTTTATTTGTGGGAATAGCCGATTGATCCGAGTAGTTATCGTATCGCATAAGTTGGGGTAAAAGTTCTCCAAGGTTTCTTCATAGGGCTGCTCATTGAAGCAGCAAAGGCTTCCTTCATTATAGAATAAATCCATTGCCAACCATTGATTTTTCATTTTCCACTCCGTCGAGTCATTCATTTGAACCTGTAAATCTAAAGAGGCGCTTTGGATGAAGAGATTCATCGCGCCACTCTTGCCTTTTTTACTAATTAGATCAGCTAATTCCGGAATGATCTGTGCGGGGTACATCTGTTGCTTTTTCGCTGTCTCTACCAATAATTTTCGATTGTAGGACACCACGAATATACCCTCGTGGTAGTAACAACCTAGAAAATGCTTATCAACATCCGGATAGTATCTAACAGGAACGGAAGCTTCCTCTCGTTGCTGGGCAGGAAAAGTGAAAGAAGCGTCCAGTTGCTTGAAAATACGCTCTGCCGTATGACTATCCATAGGGGCGTACAAGATATCCCCTTGTGGATAATAAGCGATCAAGAAAGACGATAAATCCGGATTTTGCTGTATTAAAGAGAGGAAAATAGCGGGCGTATGATCCGAGAACGCCTTGCGTATATTCTCCATGGGTAATATCATCTTCTCGAATACAGGAGGACGATTGATAGCAAAAATTGCTGTGGGGGTCGGGATGACCAAGCTATAGGGATCTACCGTGGCGACAAATTGCTCGTCGCTCATATTCTTGTAAAAGTACCTCACGCAAACGATCGTAGCCAAAAACAAGACAATGAATGCCATTATGTCTTTCTTGCCGATCCTCATGTTTGCTTTAGGAAGTATTTACACCAAGGCTTTAATCCGCATTCCTCACATTTCGGTTTCCGGGCGAGGCAAACATATCTTCCATGTAATATCAACCAGTGATGGGCGATGGGGATCAGTTCTTCCGGAATGTTCTTCACTAGCTCCTTTTCCGTTTCCAAGGGTGTCTTGCTATTATTGGTCAAGCCGATCCGGTTGGAGACACGGAATACGTGCGTATCTACCGCCATGGCTGGCTTGTCATATACAACGGATGCGATTACGTTCGCAGTTTTTCTTCCTACACCCGGAAGTTTCTGTAGCTCGTCAATATCGGAGGGAACCACGCCTTTGAAGTCCTCTATCAGCATCTTCGCCATACCTACCAGATGTTTAGCCTTATTGTTCGGGTAAGATACGCTTCGTATGTATTCAAAGACGACTTCTGGTGTGCTAGCTGCCATTACCTCGGGAGTAGGGAAAGCCTCGAACAGGGCAGGAGTGATCATATTCACTCGCTTATCCGTGCATTGTGCGGATAGGATTACCGCTATCAATAATTGATATGGATTGTCATAATGTAGTTCAGTCTCGGCTACCGGTACGTTTTCCTTAAACCAGTTTAATACGCCTTTATATCTTTCTTCTTTTCGCATTGTTTTTTCGGTTTCTATTTTTCGCATCCTAAAGGTATAACTTTTAAAAGGAATATACAAGCGGAGATGTGCCAAAAATAAGATACTCCCGAATTGTACGAATAAATAAAAAAGTACCGATCTCCTTCTTCCATCTAAGAGAGAAAGAAATCGGTACTTTTTTATTTCTTATTCCCTAACGATCTGGTGGATATGTATAGGTTCTTTTCCTATTGTGGTGATTTCTAAAGAAGAGAAATCCTCGAACATGGTTTTATTTAATTTGATGTAGCCTACGTTTCCTTGATAGACGATGTTTTTCTCGCCATCTTGGGAGAGGCCGGTGATGGATACCAGATTCTCGTTACTTCCGGAGAGGAAGAAAGATACGGCGTTGATATCATCGCATTTTATGTGAATTATTTCTCCCGGATTCAAGTTCTTATACGTATCTAGGTTCATATCGTACATCATAAGAGCCTCATTGATTTGCGGGTCTTGTTGGGTTGTCGCCGTGAATCCTAGTACATATAGCTCCATTTGCTGATCCGAGTTATTTCGCATACGGATATAACGGGCTTTCGGATCGATGGTGCGGATCGTATCCTTAGCGTTTTCCGTGGAGACATGGGGGATTAGGCTCCAGCTCTTTCCGTCAGCAGACCACTCGAATACCCGTCCGGGTTGGTTGCTTTTCGGAAGATTGAAACAGAAGGATTCCGCTTCTTTCTGGATTTCCCAGCCGATACCCAGATATTGATTAGGCTGTACCTTGACTACCTCGAATAGGGGGACGTAACCGACCGTATTATCACCCTCGGCACAAGGCTGGCTCTTCAATTGGTCGATATTCGTGAATATGGAAGGGATGCTAACCTTCACCTCGTCCGGGGCGATACCGTCCGTAGATAGCAGGTTACGACCTGTCTGACGATATAAGTCTACGATGAAAGGGTGTAAGACTTTCGATCCGACTTTCACGCCTTTAGGCTGTGCCTTCTGGTTCAGCGTGCGGTTTATCAGTTTCATGCTATCTAGCAAAGCGGATGTTTCCAGATAGCGTTGCCACGTATAAGACCGGTCTTTCTCATACCAAGCGTGCGCCATATGCAGAGCGCTTGTACCGGCTTTTCCTAAGAACTCGAATTGGATAAGCCATGGATTGATTTGTTCGATCAAGCGTTTATTGGGACTTTGGCTGTAGATCATGCTCGGGGAAGCCGTGATTTGAGCGAATAAGGTTCCCAGAAGATTTGCGCTTTGCTCCGGGAACGTGTTTTTCTTATATCCGGTAAGGAATGTCTGGATAGGAGCTACATAGTTAGCAGACTCTTCCCGGCGGTATTGATGTCCGTTCGGACCCGGATCGCAGTTATGCTCGCAGAAAATGCGGAAAGCCATGGAGGCCTCCGGCATAATAAAGTCGCAAGCGTCTTTCCATGCCTGTGTAGGATCGTAATTCTTGATATTCCAAGTGTACATTCCAACGCCGAATATAGCGACCTTGGAAGCCTCGGCGTATTCCATAGGATTGGATACGAATCCGGTCATGGTGCCGGCGGCTTGCGTATCTAGGCCGTAGGCGGGTCCCATCAACAAATGATCTTGGCAATAATCGCTTACGGGGAAGTTCCACCAGATATAGGCGGGACGACGGATACGGTTGTTTACCCACTCGACGCCTTCTTTCGTGATATCGGCTACGACACGGTCTCCGGTCCACATGATTTGGATAGCGGGGTCGAGTTGGGTACCGAGGATATCCAGATAATCGGTCTTAGCCCATGAACGGTTGTATTCGGTAGGGCACATGATCAGGGGTTGCACGTCATTTTTCTTGGTAATAAACTCCTTATGGATGTAATTCAATAAGCCGGCTTGCTTTTCCGGGCGGGCTCCCTCTCCGGATATATCATCGAAGAAAACGGCGAAAGAGCGTACGCCCAAATCGTACATTTTCTCGAATTTGGAAAGGATGTTCATGCTGTCTGTCTGGTTCCATTGAATGTCTTGTCCCGGGTGGATGGCCCAAACGAAGTTCACCTTGTTATGGGCGGCCTCTTTCGCTAGTTCCTTGATATGCTCGGCTTCCTCGGCGGGATAAGGTTTGCGCCAGTTGGGGGAGCTGTGATAAGGATCATCTTTCGGACCATAGATATAGGTGTTCAGCTTGATCCTTCCGTAAAAGCGGATTTGCTCGATACGGTCGGCGTGGCTCCAAGGCTGTCCGTAGAATCCTTCCACGGTACCTCGGAATAATACGTCCGGATAGTCCTTGATCGAGCAGAGAGGCAGGATCTTCTTACCCTCGTCATATTTAGCTAATTGCTTGAGGGTTTGGGCGGCGTAAAACAAGGAATTATCGTCTACGATCCCGATTGTGATGCCTTTTTTAGTGATCGTCAGCGTATAGGCACCCGAGCGTTGCATTTCCGGAGTTTTGTCTTTTAGCTTCTTGATCTCTAAAGGGAGAGATTTGCCGGATTTAGCGAAAGGTAGCGCTTCTTTAAGTAGTTTGACCGCATCTGCGTCCGGATTATTTATACCCCGTAGGGTATATCCATGGGGTGGTGCGTATGTTTGGCTGGAAATAGTCACCTCTTGGGGCTCGGGGAAGATTCCTAGGGATAGCTTTTGGCTATGCGTTAGGTTACAAACGCCTAGAAGGAGCATGGTGGCGAGTAAATACTTTAGTGTCTTCATATACGATATGATTTAATGTTAACGTTCGTAAATGTATGAAATAATTAGACACAGAGCACACGGAATACACAGATTTCCATGGATAGAAATGATATTTCCTTATATCCGTGGATATTCGTGTGTTCCGTGCCCTCCGTATTTAGATCTTATAGGGAGAATAGCAATACCCGGTTATCCGGATTTGTCCATTCATGGATCAAGCTACGCACGTCGCTATATTCGGCGGGAGTGAACTGTTGCTTGTCCAACTCGATCGTACGTACTACCTCGATCGTATTTCCTCTTGGTGTGATCGTGCGGGTTACTTTACCAAAAGGCTTGCTTATCACTTGCTCTTTTGTGGAGGTCTGCAACTTCATGCCCTCGGCGGGAGTAACCGTGTAGGTTACCTCTTCCTTGATCAGGGAGGGGAGTTCGAATAAGTTGGAACGCTTGCTGTTCAAGGCGTTCATGCCCCAGCTATCGATACCGCTTGTTATAGCCGGAAGGGTACAGATGGCGAATCCGTTTTGTGCTTCGTCCTTGGAGACGTTGACGGCTTTATTCTCCTTGATGATCGTAGGCTCTGCCTGTAGGGTGATCGACGTGCCGTTCAACGTGAGTACCTGATCTAACTCACCCCGGGCTGTCAATGCGGAAGGGGCAAGGCTGACCGCCGAAAGGTATTTGTCTTTCCCTGCGACAGTCGCTTTTACGGCAAGATTCTTGATCGTGCTTAATCCACAAGCGTCTATATCCAGATTCCCGGGATATACGGCGACTACTTCCGACTGAATGCCGGCGGCGTTCAATAAGACGTTCAGAAGCTGGGT
>OLGH01001808.1_pt1 | contig 18877 bp, 8 predicted proteins | sample 1604851 | NCBI WGS metagenome assembly OLGH01 (sample SAMEA3888894, study PRJEB22519) | human gut metagenome | biome: human gut; feature: human-associated habitat; material: faeces | place: Denmark | collected 2010 | reverse complement strand
GCAAAGATCGAGACTTAAAGATACAAAGACAACGGGTACTTTATCGGGGGCTTACGCTTATTCAAACTGTTATCATTAATCCGCCATTTACAGTAAATGCCGGATCGCAGTTCTTCTTATATTACTAAAGTTCTAGGGTGCCCAGTTTGATGTTCTCATTTTAGAGAAGAATTTAACAGTACGATAACAATTGCATTAAGAATGTCAAACTGAACACCCTAACATTTTGCCACTATTTATAACTTAGATAAGGAGCATCTTTCTTCTCTGCCTAACTGATTGTACTTTGCACGGGCAAGTATTGTAAATTTTCCTCTAGGAAATTTTGCATAAAAGTGACCAAGAGAAGTATTATTCATTTGATTCGATAGATATAAATACCATCAGTATAAGTATAAAGTATTAAAATATCATCATATTGTTCAATATCAATAATTCCACCTACACCCAATAAATCGGCTTGATAAAGTATAGACCATGTATCACCACCATCAGTAGAATGATGAATTGTAAATTTATGTTCTTCTTTAGGAATACGGGTGACTCCAGTAGAATATAGTATTTGTGGATTTCTCTTATCATAAATTGTTTTGTAAAAATATACATCATCCTTCAAAACAGGATTCCAAATCCGACCTTTATCTATAGTTTTCTTTAAAAAATATTCCCCTGAATATATCATTATATTTGGATTAGTTGGGTCAAAAGCTATATGATGTATACAATTATTTCTTTCATTCTCAAGTATTATCCAATCTTTCCCATCATTACAAGAAGCATTAATAAAAGATTCAAATATCATAGTTTCCCCTGTATTGTAAATATTTGTAGTGTCTTGAGGATGAAATCCAACAAACCAATTCTGATAGCCGCCATAAAAAGTACTGATAGTCTTCCAACTTTTTCCAAAATTTACCGATTTCACTACTCCAATAGGTTCGACCAAAGCCAATAGTGAATTCGCATTTTGGGAGTTTTGAGATATTGAGTAAGGTATGACCTTTAACTCATTCTCTTCAATTAAAAACTCCGGTGGCGTTATCGCCTTACAAGTTTTTCCACCATCTGTTGAAAGCACAAATGCCTTCTCGTCAGTGCAAGCTGTAATTGCAATTATAGAATCCCCCTTCATAACAAACTGGATTACTGGAAGACCGGAGAACGCAAACTTTTCCCAGTCCATGTTATTCAACGACTTCGCTGGCTTTCGATATATCCCCGACCACGTTGCTATGTAAATATATCCATCAACTACTTGAACAGACGGTCTATAAGGACGCCCATAAGTATTCCAAACTTTTTCTTGGGCCTCTATTACATTTGCTTTATCTTTTAATCCAATATATTCAAAAATCTTCTCGTCGTCAGTAATTTCTCGTAGGTTATTATCATCCTTACAAGAAATAAACATAACTGATAAAAACAAAATTAAAAATAATGATTTCATTTATAATTGCTTTATAATTAGTCTAAGTGGTGATTACAAATTAATTTAAATTATGCGTATATTGGTTTGTCTGCAGGACGAGTCAATATTCATTATATACTAAAATCCTTTAGAACAAACCTTTATATTATCTAAAATATTATTGGATTGATTCTTTTCGAGAGAATCCCTATAAACAAATTGTTTGACCATATTAAAAATTTAAATATAGAACCAATAAATGAAAACCAGCTATCTATCTGGTAGCATTTATATAGACACTAGTATAGTTAAACATTTGCACACTATAATCAAATAATTGAGTAGCAAGCACAATAGCAATGCGTTAAATAAAAACATTCATTTCACAGTATATGTGCATATCATTGCATTCTTCACAATCATTCATACCAAATAACTATTGCAAATATATAATAAATAAGCAGTACATGCTATAAAACACAGCCTACTTCTTCAAGATTAACTAGTATTAGTATTTTCAACGTAAATTTAGTGCCACTCGTTGCCACCCAATGCGCAATTCTCATTAGGAAACTACGTATATCAGATTGAACGTGTAGCTATAGTCATGTGTGTATAATCATAAGATAGAAAAGAAGAAAAGGCTGGCGGCATAATCAGCGCTAATACATGAAAAACGGAAAAGTTTATTAACTTCCTGCTAAAAGGCAGGCCCCTACATCATGATTTCAGGATGTAAGATACAGATATGTAAATAATATTATCAAAAAAGGAAGAATAATTGAGATCTGTATATAAAAAATGAAGAGAAAAATCTCTAAAAATTAATATTATCCTATTCATTTATAGAAAATAAGGACATTTACAGAATACCCCTAAATAAACTACAACGAGTGGCAACAGCGTGACGGCAAATTCTGCCATCACACTGCTGTCACTCGTTGCCGTCACCATATTTATACCTAAAAATCAGCCTGTTACATCTAAAACAGTGACAGGTGACAGATAATATTTGTTTTTATTTATATAGGATGAAGAAAATATAGATGCTACTGATATTATTTACAGATAAACGTAACCAACAATCCTTTGTGATCGGTTGGCCATACATCAAGCGGCAATAAGAACTTATCTTTGGATGTCTCCTGCACGCGCTGTGCGCGGACAATAGAACCTTTCGGTCCGAAGATGACCGCCTTCCTTGCATCCAGTCCTTCGCCTTTATAGAAAATAAAGTCGATCCGGTCCCGCTCGTCTGCTTTGGGAGCCCATGTGATTTTCTCCGGAGTTTTTGCCGGATTGTCCGAAGGATAAGTAAAGCCGGGATGTGTCAAGGGATTGGGATATATCTTGCGGTAACTATCTACAAATCCGGCTTCTTCGAGCAAAGTCGTTACCGTCCAGGGCACAACGAAGCCATTGTGATCGTACATATCTTTATTCTTCTCTATCCAGTCACGGTGAGACGGTTCGTTAAAGTCACCGCCGATAATCACTTTATACCCTGCTGCCAGGTCTTTCTCAGCCTGAGTGATAAACAAACGGATAGCATCGTCACGCTGGGAAGCAACGTTTACTTTCAGTATCTCTTCTACCGATGCCGGCAACGGTATTTCCTTCCAGGTAGAACCGTCATAGCCGCGGGCATTGTAGTATGCACAATCCAGATAATCCAGATGTGACGTGTAAACCGCTACCTTATGCCCGTTTACCGAACTGGTCAGGCGATAGATACTTCCGTGATCGTCTTTCTCGGGAAAAACAGTCAGGGAATCGGTGATAGGATGTTTGCTCAGCAGCCCCGTGTCATAACTATAAAAAGAATAATACGAAAGCCCCTTCTCTTTCAGCGAAGCACAGACGCGGGCTGTGAAATTCGTCTTATTGTAATTCCTGACTTCACTGAAAGTTACAAAGTCCGGTTTCAGGCGAACAATCTCATTGACAATAGCGTCATATCCTCCCGGTACCATCGTACCTTCCTGCCATACATTCCATTGCAGTACTGTAAATTCATTACTCTTCTGACTTCGTGCAAAGACGGAAACAAATAGTAAAAGTGTCGTAAATAGTAAGTTGGTTAATCGCATTTCATTTATTATTTAGCGTGATGTATCTTTAAATAGCTTTCCAGAAAGACTGAAAATCACGGTATTTACCGTAGCAGACCAGTTCGTCTCCTTCTTCCACCTTCTCATCTCCGGGCAACTCATTCTTGACATGACGCTCCATCAAAGAAATGCCCAGGCAATTAGTGACTTTGTTCGCACGCTTCAGTGCGATCAGTTTCAGATGAAACTCTTCATCCATATTCAGCTCATTCACAAAGTATCCTACAAACTTCTTCGGAACAGTAAACTTCACGACATAATAATCCTGATCAATACGGAACGCTTCCATCGTCGCCCCAAAGTCGAGCAACTGCACCAGGCTACGGGCAGCATCCTCTTCCGGTGTCAGAATCTTCTCCAGACTAAACGCTTCAAGCACTGCCTTGTGCACCGCATCAATGGCACGGGCAAAAATACGAGGCACCTTTTTCTGCTTCAACAACGCGACAACACGTACCGATGCTCCAAAATTCTCGCCAATCGCCACAACAACAATATCTACGCTATTCAAAGGCAGCACCGACAACGACTGTTCGTCCGTAGCGTCTATGACAAAAGCAGTGGCAACCTTATCTTTGATTGAGTCGACACGGCTTTCGCTGATGTCCGCTCCAATGATCTCATGCCCCAATGCCGATAATTCCTCGGCAAGTACATGCCCGTAATTTCCTAGACCAATAATAATATACTTCATGATGTTAGTTTATGATGATGTTATCACTCGGATAACGGTATTTTGTATTCTTTTTCTGCTTGACGATGCCCAGCATCAACGTAATCAGACCGACACGTCCGATAAACATCAGCAACGATACCAGCAATTTACTGGCATCGCACAATTGAGGCGTCAGATTCAGGCTCGATCCTACCGTACTAAGGGCGGAAACACATTCAAAGGTCAGTGCCAGCAAAGAGGCTTTCGGTTCGAGTATGCTCAATATGAAGATGAAGAGAAACAATACGCCCAGCGACATGACGACCGTCGCATTGGAACGCCGGATAGAGTCATGAGACAATTCCCTGCCGAAGACCTCCACCCGCTCACTTCCCCGCAATACGGCTACAAGGTTCAACACTACCACTGCAAAAGCATTCACTTTGACACCGCCTGCCGTAGACTGCGAACCGCCGCCGACCCACATCAGGAAGAGATAAACCAACAGCGTCTGCACGCTCAATGATGCCAGATCGACACTGCTAAACCCAGCCGTTCGCGGACAGGTCGCATTAAAGAATGCTTGCGTCCATTTATCGGCCACAGACATACCGGCAAAAGAGGCATTCCACTCAAAAGCAGCAATGGCCAGTGTACCGATCAGCAAAAGCAGGAAAGTCATGATCAATACGATTTTCGTATTCAGATTGTAGAGGTGCTGCATCTTATGTCTTTCCAGTTTGCGGGTACGCACAAACGTCCAGAAATGGCGCAAATGGTATAATACGATATCTTTGAAATTAACCAGAATCGGAAAGCCGATACCGCCCAAGATAATCAGTAAAGAGACGGAGATGAACAGCCAGTTGTGGTTGGTCATCACCATCGAATTTCCTAAATTGCCTGAAAGTGTGGAGAAACCCGCATTACAGAAAGCCGAAATGGAATGGAAGGCGGCAAAAGCCAGTTCCTCTTCCAGATTCATCCCAAGCGTATCGTGAATGCTGAACCAGATGGACACCATGCCAATGCCTTCGATGACCAATGTAAATCCAAGGATATATAGTAGCGTGGACAGTAACGACCCCAACGAATTGGAACTGACCATATCACGGACAACGAGCTGATTGTAAATGGAAGTATTTCCCATAAAGAACATGGCAAAGAAACTGGTTAATGTCATCACTCCCAGTCCGCCGATCTGAATGAGCAGGATAATGACTACAAGTCCGCTGGTGGTGAAAGTGGTGGATACGTCTACCGGCACCAAGCCCGTCACACAGACGGCACTGGTGGCTGTAAACAGAGAATCGACCCAAGTGATGCCATTGACCGTACATCGTGGAAGCATCAGCAATCCCGTCCCGATCAGAATAATAGCCATAAAGCTGACAGCCAGTATCAAAGACGGATTCGTACGGCGTCCTAAAAGACGCACCAAGCCATTGGACAGGTTCAGCAGAGAAAAAACCAACAATAATATTAAATGATAAAACTTCCCGTGAAGGAATTCCCAGACTTGCAGAATTGCTCCCTCTTCTTCCGGACGATGGAAGATGACGGGAACCAAAGTTAGGTAAAGCAATACGCTCAATATCCATGCCAGCCTTCGATATTGCTTTTTCGTATTCCGGTATTCCAGCGAAATATGCAGGGTGACATCAATTAAAAAGATAATCCATACGGCTTTATACAAGATCTGTATCTGCTGTACCTCGACCGGGGACAATGGAAAACCATGTTCGTAAACCACTCCGACAATCAACAACAGAGATGCCAGATAAGTGAGTGCTTCTACCAACCCCAGCAGGATACGTACATAGGGCTTGAGAAGCTTATTCTGATATAACAGAAATTTATGATAAATCTTCATATCACATTTTTTTATTGTCGTATTTGCTATGCCGTGCAAACTTAACTAAAATAACAATCGAATTCGATTCTTTGTTGACAAAATTACACGAATATTAAAAATTTTGCCTACTTTTGGCAGCAGAAAACTAATAAACCACAATAACATGAGTGACAAAAGAAAACGGTATATCCTACCGGAAGAAGAAATTCCACATTACTGGTACAACATTCAGGCTGATATGGTGAACAAGCCAATGCCGCCGTTGCACCCGGGAACAAAACAGCCGCTGAAAGCGGAAGATCTGTATCCAATCTTTGCCAAAGAACTGTGTCATCAGGAGCTTAACCAGACTGACGCATGGATCGAAATACCGGAAGATGTACGCGAAATGTATAAATATTATCGTAGTACGCCGCTTGTACGCGCTTACGGACTGGAAAAAGCGCTCGGAACTCCGGCACATATCTATTTCAAGAACGAAAGTGTCAGCCCGATCGGTTCTCATAAACTGAACTCTGCGCTGGCTCAGGCATATTATTGCAAAGAAGAAGGCGTCACGAACGTTACTACCGAAACCGGTGCGGGCCAATGGGGAGCCGCCCTTTCTTATGCTGCCAAAGTTTTTGGTCTCGAAGCCGCAGTTTATCAGGTAAAGATCAGCTACGAACAAAAGCCTTACCGCCGCAGCATTATGCAGACTTTCGGCGCACAGGTCACTCCTTCTCCGTCTATGTCTACCCGTGCGGGAAAAGATATCCTGACGGCTCACCCCACCTATCAGGGTTCTCTGGGTACAGCCATCTCGGAAGCTATCGAACTTGCACAAATGACTCCCAACTGTAAATACACTCTTGGTTCGGTACTCAGCCACGTTACTCTCCACCAGACCATCATCGGTCTGGAAGCTGAAAAGCAAATGGAAATGGCGGGCGAATATCCGGACGTAGTAATCGGTTGTTTCGGAGGCGGTTCCAACTTCGGAGGTATCTCTTTCCCATTCATGCGTCACAACATCCTGGAAGGAAAGAAAACGCGTTTCGTTGCTGCCGAACCTGCTTCGTGCCCGAAGCTGACCCGCGGTAAATTCCAATATGACTTCGGTGATGAAGCCGGATATACTCCGCTGCTCCCGATGTTTACATTAGGACACAACTTCGCTCCTGCCCATATCCATGCAGGCGGTCTTCGCTATCACGGTGCAGGCGTCATCGTCTCCCAATTACTGAAAGACAATCTGATGGAAGCGGTAGATATCCAGCAACTGGAATCTTTCGAAGCCGGCTGTCTGTTCGCACAGGCGGAAGGTATTATTCCGGCACCGGAATCCAGTCACGCGATTGCTGCCGCTATACGCGAAGCAAAGGCGTGCAAGGAAACAGGAGAAGAGAAAGTGATTCTGTTCAACCTGTCCGGACACGGTCTGATCGATATGGCATCTTATGACAAATATTTGGCAGGCGATTTAGTGAACTACGCACTGACTGACGAAGATATTCAGAAGAATCTGGATGAAATAGGAGACTTATCCAAGTAAGCCCCGGTTTCTGAACCGAATTCTGTAAGCATAAAAGCCCGGTATGATGCCGGGCTTATTTATTATCTCTACGAAACTATCCAAAAGAATACAGTCTTTTGTACTTTATTCATGGGGTATTTAAAGGAAATTACTATCTTTGGCGTCATTATTAATCTCGTGAACTAATAATGAGCAAGCTTAAGAAGATAGTAATCTACTTGTTTTTCCTATGCTTAGGAATGCATTCCGCCTTTTCTGAAACTCCGGAACAAATCACATTTTCCTATATTTCCATCAATGAGGGACTATCACAAAGTACGGTGTTCTCCATCGATCAGGATAAAAGGGGCAATATGTGGTTTGCCACTTATGACGGAGTTAACAAATACGACGGATATGCATTTACGGTTTATCAGCATAATGAGGATGACCCGAACAGTATCGCCAACGACATCTCCCGTATTGTAAAAACAGACAGTCAGGGACGGGTATGGATTGGTACACGTGATGGTTTGTCCCGTTATGATGAGGAAAAAGACATATTCCAGAACTTCTTCTATGAAAAGAATGGGAAACATTTGCAAGTTAACGGTATCGAAGAGATTTCACCGGAACAGTTACTTATCAGTACTCCGGAAGGGCTGATCATGTTCGATATCAAAGAATCCAAATTTATAGATGATTCTTTCAGCACAGCGATGCATAAGACAATCGCCTCCACTCTTTACAGACAGGGTGACCAAATTTATATCGGAACTTCGACCGACGGACTCTATACTTACTCTATTACTCAGAAAACTTTTGAAAAAGTGATCCCCATTTTAGGGACTAAACAGATTCAGGCTATTCTTCAGCAATCCCCTACCCGCATCTGGGTGGCAACCGAAGGAGCCGGACTGTTCCTGATTAATCCGAAAACGAAGGAAATAAAGAATTATCTGCATTCTCCTTCCAACCCGAAGAGTATCAGTTCCAATTACATCCGCTCACTGGCAATGGATTCACAAAACCGTTTATGGATCGGAACTTTCAACGACTTGAATATTTATCATGAAGGTACTGATTCTTTTGCCTCGTACAGCAGTAACCCCGTAGAAAACGGCAGTCTGTCACAACGTTCGGTGCGCAGTATCTTTATGGATTCTCAGGGCGGTATGTGGCTGGGAACTTATTTCGGTGGTCTGAACTATTATCACCCTATCCGGAACCGCTTCAAGAATATCCGCAATATTCCTTATAAAAACTCGTTAAGCGACAATGTAGTAAGCTGTATTGTCGAAGATAAAGACAAAAACCTGTGGATAGGAACGAATGACGGAGGATTGAATCTTTATAATCCGATTACACAGCGATTTACATCTTATACACTGCAAGAGGATGAAAGTGCAAGAGGCATCGGTTCCAACAATATCAAGGCGGTATATGTAGACGAAAAGAAATCTTTGGTATATATAGGTACTCATGCCGGCGGACTGAGTATCCTTCACCGCAACAGCGGTCAGGTAGAAAACTTTAACCAACGCAACAGCCAGCTGGTAAATGAGAATGTCTATGCCATCCTTCCCGACGGAGAAGGGAATCTTTGGTTGGGAACACTCAGTGCACTGGTTCGTTTTAATCCGGAACAACGGAGTTTTACTACGATTGAAAAAGAGAAAGATGGTACTCCAGTCGTCTCCAAACAAATCACGACACTATTCCGCGACTCCCATAAACGCTTATGGATCGGTGGAGAAGAGGGACTATCAGTCTTTAAGCAAGAAGGTCTGGATATACAAAAAGCATCCATACTTCCGGTTTCCAACGTCACGAAGCTCTTTACGAACTGTATTTACGAGGCTTCCAACGGAATCATCTGGGTAGGTACACGCGAAGGATTTTATTGTTTCAATGAAAAAGACAAGCAGATCAAACGGTATAACACGACCAACGGTCTGCCGAATAACGTAGTATACGGTATTTTGGAAGATTCCTTCGGAAGACTCTGGTTAAGTACCAACCGGGGGATTTCCTGCTTTAATCCGGAAACTGAAAAATTCCGTAACTTTACAGAGTCGGACGGGTTGCAAAGCAATCAGTTCAATACCGCTTCTTATTGTCGTACGTCTGTGGGACAGATGTATTTTGGCGGTATCAACGGAATCACGACTTTCCGTCCGGAATTATTGCTCGACAATCCTTATACGCCTCCGGTGGTTATCACCAAACTGCAACTGTTTAATAAGGTTGTCCGCCCGGATGATGAGACCGGTATTCTGACCAAGAACATCAGTGAAACGAAAAGTATCACACTGAAATCCTGGCAAACAGCTTTTTCCATTGAGTTCGTGGTATCCAATTATATCTCAGGACAACATAATACTTTCGCCTATAAGCTGGAAGGTTATGATAAGGAATGGTATTATCTGACGGACAGCCGCACCGTCTCCTACTCTAACCTGCCACAGGGAACCTATCAGTTCCTTGTCAAAGCAGCCAACAGCGACGGCAAATGGAATCCTATCCCTACAGCATTGGAGATTATCGTTCTGCCGATCTGGTATAAGACTTGGTGGGCACTACTCATCTTCTTCGCAACCTTCGCAGGCTTCATCACTTTTGTTTTCCGCTTCTTCTGGATGCGCAAAAGTATGGAAGCCCAGCTTGAAATAGAACGCAGAGACAAAGAACATCAGGAAGAAATCAATCAGATGAAGATGCGTTTCTTCATCAACATCTCGCATGAACTTCGTACACCTTTGACGCTGATTCTGACTCCCCTGCAAGAGATCATTAACAAAATCAGCGACCGATGGACACGCAACCAACTGGAATATATCCAACGGAATGCAAACCGCCTGCTGCATCTGGTCAACCAATTGATGGACTACCGCCGTGCTGAACTCGGAGTGTTCGAACTAAAAGCGAAAAAAGGAAACGCTCATCAACTGATACAGGACAACTTCCTTTTCTACGATAAACTGGCACGCCACAAAAAGATTACTTATACTCTACACTCTGAACTGGAAGACAAAGAAGTTCTTTTTGATGCCAACTATCTGGAACTGATAGTAAACAACCTCCTTTCCAATGCCTTTAAATATACGGAAAGCGGGCAAAGCATTACCGTAACTCTGAAAGAGGAGAACGGCTGGCTATTGCTACAAGTCAGCGATACAGGCATAGGTATCCCTATCAACAAACAGGGAAAGATATTCGAACGTTTCTATCAGATAGAAAGTGAGCACGTAGGAAGTGGTATCGGACTTTCGTTAGTACAACGTCTGATAGAACTTCATCATGGGCGTATCGAACTGGACAGCGAAGAAAACAAAGGCAGTACATTCTCTGTCTATCTGCCACAGGATCTGTCGGTTTACAAACCTTCCGAGTTAGCTTCCAATAACGAACAGAATGAAGAAGAGCAAGTGTATTCTACCAATTCGAAAGCAATGTATTTCATCGACACGGAGAAAGTGGAAAACGAATCTGTGGAATCCGGTGATAAGAAACGCGGAACAATTCTGATCGTAGAAGATAATAACGAAATCCGCCGTTACCTGAGTAACGGACTGGCGGATTTGTTCAACACACTGGAAGCCGGGAACGGTGAAGAAGCACTGGAAAAACTGAAAGACAACGAAGTGGATGTGATTGTCACCGACGTCATGATGCCGGTTATGGATGGTATCAAGCTATGCAAGAACGTGAAACAAAATATCCGGACTTGCCATATCCCGGTTATTATTCTCTCCGCAAAGACTGATATCAAAGATCAGATGGAAGGTCTGCAAATGGGTGCGGATGACTATATCCCCAAACCATTCTCTCTTGCCATCCTGACAACCAAGATACAGAACATGATGCGTACACGCAGACGGATGCTCGATAAGTACGCCAAATCATTGGAAGTAGAACCTGAGAAAATCACATTCAATGCAATGGATGAAGCCTTGCTGAAACGTGCCATGGCGATTGTGGAAAAGAATATGGATAACATCGAATTCTCTACCGACGAATTCGCCAGAGAAATGAACATGAGCCGTTCTAATCTGCATTTGAAACTAAAAGCAATTACCGGAGAATCAACCATTGACTTTATCCGTAAGATTCGTTTCAATGAAGCAGCCAAGCTACTGAAAGACGGACGATATACGGTAGCGGAAGTCAGTACTATGGTAGGATTCAATACACCGTCATATTTTGCCACCAGTTTCAAGAAGTACTTCGGATGCTTACCTACGGAGTATATCAAGAAATCAAAAGGATAGTAGTTAGACATACAGTATAGAGTCTTTTATAGCAATCGTGTTTTTTGTCTTTTTCCGAAAGAAAAATGCACCTGCCTTGTACCATATACCACATTTGGTATCGCACTATTATACCTCAAAACACGTTTTTTTCTTCTTTTATTGAATGATGACGGACTTTAAAATCATCCATCCAAACAACCTAAATTGTACAGAACCTATTCCATATCATATTACAATCCATAACATTATGACACATAAAAAACTAAAATACAGGAGATAAACAGCTCTTTTAAACAAAAACAACATATGTCTCAACAAATTTGATATCAAAAAAATCATTTTTGAACAAAGTATGAACAACCTAAATTAAAGAATCTAATTAATGAGGCTACATTTGCAACAGTAAAATAACACTTTTAATAATTATAAAACCTAATAAAGTATGAAGAACATCTTCTTTATTTGCTTTTGTGCGCTATTCGCATTTAGTGGATGCGCAGACGATGATGATGATCTATTAACCGGAGGGAATGTAGATATAGATCTGCTTCCTGATGCCAAACCAAACGATGTTGTTGATCCTCAAGTATTCGAGGCTATTAACCTCAACTACCCCGGACTGGAAAAAGTTAAAGAATTCTACGAGGCAGGCGAACATTATTATGCAGCCAATGCTTTATTGGAATACTATAGAACGAGAACCAATGTTACTAATCCGAACTTATCTTTAATTAATGTGACGATCTCAGAAGCAGAGCAGGCAAAAGCTGATTATGCACTGGTAGATTATCGCTTTCATGTTAACAACTTCTATGAAGATAAGGAAACCCTCAAACCCTATTCAGTAAAACAAGACGGAGGTATAAACTGGGAGTATTCACCGAAAGATGCATCTGATGAATATCAGAAACAACTTCATCGCCATCAGTGGTTCATCCCCCAAGCCAAAGCTTACCGTGTAAGTGGAGATGAGAAATACATTCAATCATGGATTGAGGTATATAAGAATTGGATAGAAAACAATCCGAAGCCTACAACAGGACCTAATACTACCTCATGGTGGCAGTTACAGGTATCTACCCGTATCGGTGACCAAGTACAATTGCTTGAATACTTCAAGAACTCTGTTAATTTTACTCCGGAATGGCTTTCTACATTCTTGGTAGAATTTGCAGAACAAGCAGACTTTCTCGTAGATTATCCGTATGAATCAGGAGGTAACATACTTATATCACAAGCGAATGCATTGGCTACTGCCGGAACGTTAATGCCGGAATTTAAGAATGCGGAGAAATGGATGAATACAGGATATCAGATACTTAGCGAAGAAGTACAAAATCAAATTATGAGTGACGGATGGCACAAGGAAATGTCGCTCCACTATCATATCGGTATCGTTGCGGATTTCTACGAGGCAATGAAATTAGCAGAGGCAAACCAACTCTCCAGTAAATTGCCGTCAGATTTTACAGAACCACTGCGTAAAGCAGCAGAAGTAGTGATGTACTTCACATATCCTAATTACTTTATCAAGGGTTCCGATAATGTGGTCCCAATGTTCAACGACTCATGGAGCCGGACACGTAATGTCCTTAAAAATACGAACTTTAAGCAATATGTGGAAATGTTCCCGGATAGTGAAGAATTGAAATATATGCAAACTGCCGGAAATGGTGGAACAGCACAGGGACGTACCCCCAATAATGATATGAAGCTATTCGACCAGGCAGGATATTATGTATTACGAAATGGTTGGACACCGGCTTCTACAGTCATGATTTTAAGCAATAACAAGAGTAATGATGCTTCTAATTCACTTAGTGCTTATAGTCATAACCAGCCAGATAATGGAACTTTCGAACTTTACCATAACGGACGAAATTTTTTCCCTGATTCAGGTGTGTGTACTTATTATACCAGCGGTGGAGACAATGACTTACGTTACTGGTTCCGTGGTATCGATAAACACAATACTTTATCAATCGGAAAACAGAATATCAAAAAGGCAGCAGGCAAACTGTTGAAATCAGAGGAAGGAGCGACTGAATTAGTTGTATTTGAGAATCAAGGATATGATAACTTAAAGCACCGTCGTGCAGTCTTTTACGTAAACAAAAAATTCTTTGTATTAGTAGATGAAGGTATTGGAAATGCAGAAGGTACTATTAATCTAAGTTTCAATCTTTGCGAAGGCACTGCCAGCGAAGTTGTTATGGATACAGATAAAAATGGAGTCCATACAGCATTCAGCAATAATAATAACATTATAGTCCGCACTTTTGCCAATAAAGCAGTAACCTGTTCTCCATTCACGGGGCGTATAGCCTATCTCGTAGACGGGGCTTACAACACACGTCAATCTTATACCATCGATATGAATAAGAGTGCTGATGAAACCGCACGTTACATTACAGTTATTCTTCCAGTCAATGGAAGTACTGATACGTCCAGTATCTCAGCCAAATTCATAGATAGCGGATATTCCGAAAACAGCGCTTCTGTAGAAGTAAGTGTGAATGGAGAGACACATACATTATCTTATACCTTATAAACTAATAACTCTTAAAATATGAGATCTAAATTACTAAACATTACTTCAAGATTACTAGGAGTCCTCATAGTAATTGCAGTGACAATAGTCAATAGTTCCTGTTCGGATACAGAAACTACTGACTCTACGAAGTTTACTATTTATTATACAGGAATGACTGATATCGGTCCATCTATGACAGGAGTTATCAGTAGCCCGACTTACAAAGGCGGCACTCCATACGATTTTGCCATTACCAGAATCACTCTTGATGGAGAACCGTTTTCCGATAGCATCTTCGCCATTGATTCGGAAACAGGAAAAATTACTTTAAATAGTACAAGCAATACTCCTGTCGGACTATACAAACTATCTGTCGCATGTTATTCCAACAATAACAGATATGAATATACCGACATTGTGGAAATCAACATGATGAAACCTGTGCCTGATGGAATCAAAACAGATCCGGAGAAACTACAGGTAGAATATGCAGATATTATCGACACAGAAAGCAGCAATGAACTGCCCACCTCTCAAATTAGAACTGAAGGAAATCATATTTCTATTTCAAACTACACCATTGCTTCTGCAATGTGGAATGGAGTTGCAGTAGAAAGTCCCGAAGACTACTTTGCTGTATCAGATAAAGGTGAAATTTCCATCATCAAAGGAAATCAAAACATTCAGCCTGGTAAGTACATCCTATCATTCAAACTGACAACTGCCGCAACTGGAGAGGATCCTGAAAAAGGAATTTTCGAGAATGCGTTGGAAATCAATGTAACTTCCCGCCCACTTTCATTAATATACACTCCTGATGAAGGAAAAATAGAGGAAGAAGGAGAGCGTAGTCCTGAGACCACTTTCCAAAGTAATATTCCCGCATTAAAAGGTTCTGCGGAAGGGCTTGTATACAGTATCAGTTCAGTTAGTCCGAATACGGATAAAATCACAATTGATCCGACAACGGGCGTATTGTCTGTAGCGGCTCATCATGGATTCAAGGATGGAGAAAAATATCAAATCAGTGTGAAGGCTATCAATGAATTTTCTCCAGAAGGCGTAGTATTCGAGAATGTATTCACACTAAATACAGTTGAATTTATAGAACCGATAGCTAACTTCGGATACGCTGATGTAAACGATGTACAAGCTGTAGAAATCGACATTAACAAAAATGAGAATTTCAAAGGTGATGAAGTGAAATATGAATTTGTAAATCTGCCAACTGACCTTCAAGGTGAATTAGCTCTTGATCTGGATGGAAACATCGCCATTAAGAAGGGAAACAAGATTCCTGTCGGGCAATATACAGTTCAGGTTATGGCTACCAATACCAAAGGTTCAGAGACTGCTACATTTACATTAACAATCACAGCAAATCCGAACTATTTTACTTATTTCCGCTACGGAAATAACCTCGGATTAACTCCTATTGAAAACTATGCCGATCAATTCAGAATTGAGGCAGGCGGTAAACTTAACTCTGTAAAACCGGTTCCAACAGCAACAGATGCCAAAGATGGTTTGTCTTCACTAAAGTGGGAAGTAGAATTGAAACATAATCCCAATAATACAAAAGCGACTATTAATGAATCTACCGGACAGATTACAATAACCGGATTAAAACAAGGACAATGTGGCATGGTAATGGTTACCGCAACAGCCGGAGAAGGAAAAACGGCAGTTTCTGTAAAACAACCTGTATTTTTCCATTTCTCAATGATTTCAGACAGTAATGTACAATTAGAGTATACTCCGTTTGTCTTCCAGGTAAATCCGGCAAGAGGTGGTGAGTCAATAGCTCCAAGTTTAGGAGCAGGTATAGATAAATCTACATTCAGATTAGACTATCGCCGTGACTTCTTCTACTATAATATAGCTGGTCCGGATTCACATATAAGTGGGGCATTGGCACAAAAAGTAGATAACTTCTTATCGGAAATGTGGAATTCTTATGATGCGACAGCCGGTACATCCAGAAAACCGATGTCTTACTTTGAAAACACTACTAATTTAAGCAAAGCGTTAGGTTACATTGACCAAACAGACTTCAAAGTACACATTAACCCAAATCTGTGGCGCAACAAAGACGGCTACGCTAACGGGGCCATGATTGGTCAGATAACCTATGACATCACCGGAAAAGATCCACAAGCTGCAACAAGCGGGGCACGGGTTTCTCCGATATTTATTTGGTTTGATACTAAGTTCTAATAAATACATGCAAAAATACACGTTATGTACTATACAAATATAATAAAATCAATTAGCGCAAGAGGGTTGTTCACCCTCTTGGCACTGATCATGTCGATCAGCTTACATGCCCAGAACGCTACTGTAAAAGGTGTTATTGTAGATGAAACAGATACTCCTCTCATCGGAGCAACTGTTCAGGTTAAGGGAACCGCAACGGGAAGTATAACCGACTTTGATGGAAATTACACAATCAAAGCTAATAAAGGTGCGGTTATTACATTCTCATATATTGGATATAAGACACAGGAAATTAAATTCACAGGCCAATCGCCGCTTAACGTAAAGATGATTCCTGACAATCAGACACTAGATGAAGTGGTCGTAGTAGGTTATGGTACTATGAAACGTAGTGACCTGACAGGTTCTGTAGCTTCTATCGCCGCCAAAGATGTAGAAGGCTTCAAGACAAGTTCTGTAGCAGGCGCATTAGGAGGTCAGATTGCCGGTGTGCAAATCACATCAACTGACGGTACTCCAGGCGCTGGCTTCAGCATCAATATTCGTGGTGTCGGCACATTGACAGGAGATTCTTCTCCACTTTATATTGTCGATGGTTTTGAAGTAGACGATATCGACTATTTGTCAAACTCTGATATCGAATCTATTGAAGTTTTAAAAGATGCTTCTTCTTCCGCTATCTATGGTGCGCGTGCCGCTAATGGCGTGGTATTAATCACGACCAAATCCGGTAAAACTGGAAGACCGACAATTACCTACAATGGTTCAGCCAGTTATCGTAAAATATCTAAAAAGCTAGACGTTCTTTCCCCATACGAATTTGTTAAGTTACAAGGAGAAGTTAATTCAAAATATTCAGACTCCTACTTCAAGCCGGGAAATGACGATAATGATATTCCCTACCGTTATCAGTCACTTGATGACTATATGGGTGTTAAAGGTGTTAACTGGCAGGATGAAAAAGTTACAACTATTGATAAGTTAAACAAAGCTCCTGTTAAAGCTAATGATAAAATTGTAGTAAACTTCAATGTAACAACAAAGAAAGCTTCTTCAACAGTATCTATCAAGGCTGCTAAGTCTAAGGTTTCAGTTGCTCCATCTAAGTCTGCAACAGTTAAGTACACAGTTAAGGGTACATCAACAGTTAAGGCTACAAGCAACAACAAGGCTGTAACAGTTAAGGTAAACAAATCTAAGAAGAATGTTACAATCACAGCTAAGAAGACAGCAGTTATGGGCAAGACAGCTACAATCACACTTAAGGCTGGTTCTAAGAAGTCTACTATTAAAGTAACTGTTGCTAAGACAGCAAATGTTAAGAAGAAAAAGACAGCAAAATACACAGTTGCACTTGCAAAGGTAACTAAGAAAGTTAAGGCTAAGAAGATTAAAGTCTCTGTAAAGAACAAGAAAGTTGCAAAAGTCACAGTTAAAAAGACTGCAAAAGGACAGGTAACATTCCAGGTTAAGGGACTTAAGAAAGGTAAGACAACTGCTACACTTAAATATGGTAAGAAGTCCGCAAAAGTCAGCGTAGTAGTTAAATAATATTTAATAAGTTTGAATTCCCACAATTAAGGAAAACAAATCGAAAGAGCTTTCAGGGAGGGCACACCAATAGGTGTGCTCTCTTTGTGTTATGAACAGATAAAGAGTAGATTGAAGATGTCCGATTGAGTATGCAACAGGTGTTTATAAATGCCGTATATATTAAAAAACATGTATAATATATCTAAAAGTCAGGATATAAATATTAACAAAAATATAATAAAATATGAACATAATAATAACAGTTCAGCTATAAAAATATATTGCAATATTTGAGTTTGCCAATTCTATTGCTATATTTATGACAAAACTGTTACTTATAAAAGGTATAAAATGAATTAAAATTATGTGAGAGGAGAATTATATGAGAAAAACAACTAAAAAATTATTAGCTGCGGTATTGTCAATGGCTATGGTTGTTACATCATTTACGGGCATTGGTGCAGCAAATGATGCAAAGACGGCAAGTGCGGCAGTAAGTTCTGTCTGGAAAGAAGACGGTTATCACGCTTATCTTTATTATCAGACAAAGACATGGGATTACAGAGATCCGCTTAAAACAGGAAAAGAATATTCTTATGTGCAGGCCGGTGGTCAGGATGTGACAGAGAAAGCAGAGATTACGGATGTTCTTTTAAAAGAAGGTGACGGAGAGTACACTGTTAAGATTTCAGGTGTTGACCTTACAGGAGCAGATGCGTTTAACATGATGGGAATTTCGACAGATATTCCTCTTAAATCAGCAGACAGCATAAAAGTCACAGATGCAACATTAAAAATTGATGGTAATGAGGTAGAG
>OLGH01001800.1_pt1 | contig 18943 bp, 16 predicted proteins | sample 1604851 | NCBI WGS metagenome assembly OLGH01 (sample SAMEA3888894, study PRJEB22519) | human gut metagenome | biome: human gut; feature: human-associated habitat; material: faeces | place: Denmark | collected 2010 | reverse complement strand
TAGTTGAGCAGCACGATTAGATAACATTTCTGCAGAAATACCAATACCAGGAGCAATTGCACCACCCATAAATTCACCTTTTGAAGAAATAACATCAAATGTCGTAGCAGTGCCAAAATCAATTACTAAACAAGCACAATGGTGACTATAGTAGGCACCAACAGCATCAACAATACGATCACTTCCTAAAGATTTAGGGTTATCATATTTTACAGAAATGCCTGTTTTAATTCCTGGACCAACAATAATAGGTTCTTTGTGGAAATATTTACGAATAGAATTTGTAAAAGAATACATGATTTTAGGAACGACACTAGAAATAATAACATCTTTTATATCTTCAACGGTTACATTATAGGCACTTAAAAAAGCAAGAATCATAAAACCATATTCGTCTGATGTCCTTTGCAATTTAGTCGTTAAACGATAATTGCCAATAAGCTGATCATCTTTAAAAAGTCCCATTGTAATATTTGTGTTTCCCATATCTACAACTACTAGCATTGTTATTCTCCTTTAACTTTCATTAATTTTTCTAAAATAATATGCGCTAGATCTTCTTTGCTCATTAAATCTAAATAATCAACAAAGTTTTTTGTAATTAAAGCAACTTTATTTGTATCAGTTTTAAACCCAGCACCATCTTCAAATAAATCATTAACAACTAATAAATCACAATTCTTCTTAAAAAACTTATTTTGAGCATTTTCAATAACGTTTTCTGTTTCCATAGCAAACCCACAAATAGTTTGTTTTGTTTTATGTTTTCCAATATAAGATAAAATATCTTCGTTTTTTCCTAATTTTAAATAAAATTCGTCAGCTTTTTTCTTTATTTTTTGATTGCTATATTCTAAAGGCCGATAGTCACCAACAGCAGCAGACATGATAACATAATCTTGAAAATCAAAATAACTTAATACTTGTTTAAACATACCTTGTGCACTTTGAATTTTGATTACATCTACTTCGTAAGGAGCTCTTTGAGATGATGGACCACTAATCAACGTGACATGAGCTCCTAATTGACGAGCAACTTTTGCTAGTGCATAGCCCATCTTTCCACTTGAATGATTTGAAATAAATCTCACCGGGTCTATTGCTTCCATTGTAGGTCCTGCTGTCACAAGTACATTTTTTCCTGTTAAATCTTTTTCAAATAATATTTCCTGAAGAATAAAGTCAAGAAGCGTGTCCTCTGACGGCATTTTTCCCGCACCAACATCCTTGCAGGCAAGAAGCCCCACATCAGGCTCTATGACCTGCATACCAAATCGTTTTAACTTGGCAATGTTATCCTGGACTATCGGATTTTCATACATATTTGTATTCATGGCAGGTGAGATTATCTTTTTGCACTTGCAAGCCATAACAGTCGTTGTCAGCATATCATCCGCTATTCCATTTGCAAGTTTTCCAATAACATTTGCCGAAGCCGGAGCTATAAGCACAACATCCGCTTTTTTTGCAAGTGAAACATGCTCAACATTAAACTGGAAATTTCTGTCAAATGTGTCTATAAGACATTTATTTCCCGTAAGCGTTTCAAATGTAATCGGATTTATAAAATTAGTTGCATTTTGTGTCATCAATACATGAATGTCTGCGTGAAGTTTTGACAGCATACTTGCAAGATTTGCAATCTTATACGCCGCAATGCTGCCCGTTACGCCAAGAACAACGCATTTTCCCCTCAGCATGTCCATTCCTCCTATGAATTTCTATCAAAAACAGATGATAAATTACTTCTGAATCGGCTTGATCTTGTTTAATGCAACGCCGAGTGCCGCAACGATAATTGCCGCAACGATTGCCTCGATCACGCCGTTAAAGCTGATGACTCCGCCGATGAATCCGAGTACGGCACCCGACCAGAAGGAACACTCCGATCAGTACGTTGAGTACCGTTGACCAGATCTTCTTGTTCTCTGATGTCACAGCTTTCCTTACTCCAAGGTAAACATAATATGGCAGGATTCCCACAAGAATTCTCGGTACAAAACAGATGAATGCACTCTAAAAAATTCCGCTTGTTCCAACCATGCTTGCTGCAAGTACCGGTGAAAATACGAATGCTGACAAAGATGACGGCATTACGGTGTTCTTGATAAAACTGGTGAGTCCAAAGACGAATCCAAAGAACCCGCCCTTCTTCGGTCCACAGAACAGTGCTCCCAGAATAACCGGGATATGAATGATTGTTGCATTAATGATGACCAACGGTATGTACCCAAGCGGGGTAAAAGCCATAATAATGATGATTGCTGCAAATAGAGCTGTCAGAACCAGCTCCGTTGTCTTAGTGTTACGCATCTTTCCTCCTATTCCAGGTGACGGCTTCTCTTCAAGTCCGTCCCTCTTTTACATGCGAACATTTGTCCATGCAAAATGTAATTGTATTTGCTGATTGATTCCTTACGGTAACCATCAACCTTCATAGGTTACACCCTTAATCGTAAACGGTCAAGTCACATCATGCCATCGGTTTTTCCAAAATCTGAATCACCGTATTTCCTTTCATTTTCAGGAAAAACGGCATTCCCGGTTTTGCATCCGTATAAGTTTCCATATATTTTTCAAAAATCATTTTCTGGATTTCCTTCGATGTCGCATCGATTCTCTGCATCGCCTCTGTCAGTCTTTCCAGATCCTCGCGGCTTTGTCCTGCATGTTCTGCGGCTTCCCTTACCGTTTCATAAGATTTCTCTGCGGCTGTCGCATTATTATTCGCAACCTCTGTAATATTCTCAACCGTAGCTGTCAGTTCTTCCACCGCACCGGCCTGATCCGTTGCCCCCTCCGCAAGTGCCTGTGCACCGCAGGATAACTGTCCGGAACCCTGTGCGACCTGTTCGGAAGCAACATTGATCTGCTCTAACGTGTCGCTCATCTGACTTCCGAGCTGATGCATCGATTCAAACTGCTCCACAAAAGAGCCGACATATTTACTCTTGTTATCTTCCGATATCGTAAAATCTCCATTCGCCATCTGGTCCAGCAGCACTCCCGTATCCTCTACCATCGCATGAAGTGTCGCACACGCATCCTTGAAATCATTGACCAGCTGACCAAGTTCATCCGGCGATTCATACGTGATATCCACATCCAGATTGCCGGCTTTCAGATCCGCAGATGCCTTCTGGATCTGTTTGATCGGACGGAGCATATTTTTCGTGATTGTCTTTCTGATTACGATTGAGAAATTCAGGCTCACCACACCAAGAACCACCATCAGAATGATCGATCCGATTCCGGTAGTGCGTGCCGCACGATACTGAGTCGTTGCCTCTTGTGTCGCATTATCTCCGATGATTACCAGCTTATTCTGAACCGAAACCAATGCATTATTATAATCACCGTTAAAAATTACAAGTGCCTTTGCTTTTTTCCCTCTGCCTTTCCACTTTCTGTGCCGCCTGGTCCGCGGCACTCAGATAGGATTGTGCCGCACCTGTATTATCCACCGTCAGAGCCCACAGAATATCCTTGCTCATCAGCTGTACATCCTTGCGGATCTCCATTTGTGTCACGCTACTCATATAGGCCTCTTCATAGAATTTCTTCGTATCCGCATTCATTAGAATGATTGCAATAAAGGCCATCAGCATCGCAAACATAAAGGTTACGATTACCGTTCCGAACGCATACTTTAACTTGTCTCCAACTTTCTTCTTTCGATAGAATTTCTCCATTCCCCTCTTTGCTTTTGTTCACATCTGTACCCTTCATATGACCACTTCTTCTCCCTTTTAAAATGATACTTTTATTATACGTTCATAACCCCAAATTAGCAATGATATAACTTTATATTTCGACATAAAAAAATGTCTGCTTTTGTACTTGTTTCGACAAAAGCAGACATTTTTTAAATATGAGTACTACTAACCTCTTTTTTTACGTGCGAGGACAACACTCTGAATTACGAGGAACAGGCAAAGCATTGCTGCAATGGTAATTCCTGTCCACCAGGCCTGATCAAGGCCTGCAGATGAAACGATATTCTGAATAGTACTAAGTGAAAGTACTCCGAAAAATGTTCCGATAATATTGCCGACACCACCTGTCAATAGAGTTCCTCCGATAATGGAAGAAGCAATTCCATACCGCTTGCATGTGTTGCAGCTCCGGAACCAACATGCAGGAAATATACATAACCTGCGATGCCAGCCAGAAGTCCGCTCAAAAGATGCGCCAGGAATCTTGTCTTCTTGACATTGATACCAAGCATCAATGCACTCTGACGGTTGCCGCCGACCGCGTAAAATGAACGGCCAAGCTTTGTCCAGCGAAGTAACACAAACATGATAATTACAATCAGGATTGCAACAATCACACCAATCTCAACGTATGCATTGACATATTTTCCGATGCGGTTTACCGATCCCATTCCCGGTACAATTACACGTGTATCTTTCAGTTTTACAAAAGCCTCATTCTGCACGTTGAACGGATCTGTATGCACGATCGATGTCATGCCTCGTGCAAAGAACATTCCAGCAAGTGTTACGATAAACGGCTGGATATCCAGATATGCTACCAAAAATCCCTGTACCAGTCCGAATGCGAGTCCGATTCCCAGAGCGATTAAAAGCGAAACAAATACGTTTCCACCCATAAAATCCAGGTATACTGCGCAGCACATGCTGACTAATGCAACCACACCGCCAACAGAAATATCAATGCTTCCTGTGATCATGACAAGGCTGAGTCCGCACGCTGTAATGATCAATGCGCCATTTGCATTTAAAATGTTAAAGAATGTCTGCGGCTTTAAGAATCCGCCGCCCTCGAAAATCATTGCTCCAATATACATTAAGAAGAATACTACGATCGTGATGGTCAAAAGCAGGTTGGCATCCGAAAGTGATAATTTTTTTAAAGATTTTGATTTCATATTAGCCTACCTCCTTTGCATTTTTAACCTTCATCTTTTGTGAGAAGGCTGCAAATTTTTCTCTCACCACCGGAGCACTGATTACAACCAGAATGATGACAACGATTGCCTTGTAAGCTGAGATTGCTTCTGATTTAACATTGAGCTTGTACAGTGTAGTGGTCAAAAACTGAATAACATATGCGCCTAAAATAGATGCCGCAAGATTAAATTTTCCGCCGCTTAAAGAGTTTCCGCCAAGCGCTACGGCAAGGATTGCATCCATCTCGATGTCTTTTGCAATAACAGAATAGTTAATGGTCGAAATACGGCTTACTTTAATGAGCGCTGCTACCGCTACACAAAGACCAAGGATTACAAAGCTTAAAAATTTGATGAATGCAGGGTTCAATCCGTTTAAGCGGGATGAACTTTCATTGATGCCGACTGCCTGTGTATACAACCCAAAGTTCGTAAACTTCATAACCAGTGCAATCACAATGACACACGCCAATGCAATAAAGAATGGAGTCGGGATTGGGATACCCGGAATAAATCCACCAAAGTATCCGAAAGAAGGATCACTGATAACCGGGAGTTCGTTATTGTTGATCCATGCCGCGATCGAACGGCCTGCTGTATACAGGATTAATGTTGCGACCATCGGCTGTATTTTAAATCCCGCCACCAATATTCCGTTGAATGCTCCAAAAAGCATCGCAACGACACAACTTACCAGAAATGCCACGATAATCGGTGCCTGTAACTGATCCGGACGTGAATTGCTTCCGCACAGCACGCGTAAGATAACGGAACCGGCGATTGCAATGCCTGCTCCAACGGAGATATCCTGTCCACCGGAAGCCGCTGTAACAAGTGTCATTCCGATTGCGAGGATGGCAAGTTCCGAGCCATAATCCAGGATTGTAATCAGATATCCGGATAATACATGATTTCCGGAACTATTTACATCGAGTGTAATTTTGTAAAATGACGGATCTGCAATCAGATTAAATACCGCCAGCAGCAACAATGCTGCAATTGGAATCAGGATTTGCTTTCCGCTCAGCATATCCATGATACTTTTCTTCTTTGTTAATGATTGTGTTTTAGGCATTCTTCTCGTCACCTCCGGCAATCGTATCCATAATCTTGCTCTGTGTCAAATCTTCTCCGGTAATCTCGCCAACCTTCTTTCGGTCACGCATAACGATCAAACGGGAGCAGGTACGAAGCATCTCATCCGTCTCGGACGAAATAAAGGTGACACTCATACCTTCAGAAGCAAGTTTTAGTACAAGTTTCTGAATTTCAATCTTTGTTCCGATATCAATGCCTCGTGTCGGCTCATCCAGAATCAGATACTCCGGATGGGTCAAAAGCCAGCGGGCAAGGATAACTTTCTGCTGATTTCCACCTGACAGCGACTTAATCGGCGTATCTGCCGATGCCGTCTTGATTTCCAGCAGCTTAATATATTCATCTGCAAATTTATTCGCCTGTGCCTTAGAGAACGGACGGAAGAATCCCCGCAATACCTGCGCCGCAAGAATAATATTATCTCTTACAGAGAGATCTCCGACAATACCGTCCACTTTACGATCTTCCGGAAGGTAAGCAATTCCGTTCTTCATAGCATCAATAGGCTTTGAAATCTTGATTTCTTTTCCATTTTTCTTAATCTTGCCACCGATCACGCGATCCGCACCAAATATGGCACGTACACATTCGCTTCGGCCGGATCCGAGCAATCCGGTAAATCCGTTGACTTCGCCTTTTCTGATATAGAAATCAAATGGTTTGATTCCTGCATTACTCTGCAACTGTTCTACTTCAAATACCGGCGGAACGGATTCGTCTGCGTGGTAGATCTGTGTCTCATCCTTAATCTGAGCCTCATCGTCAAGTTCCTTGCCAAGCATCTTAGCTACCAGTTGTACTCTCGGAAGCTTCTCAATCTCATATTCTCCGACCAGTTTACCATCCCGAAGAACCGTGATCCGGTCACATACTTCATATACCTGATCCAAAAAGTGCGTAACGAAGATGATTCCTACGCCTCTGGCTTTCAGATCCTTCATAAGCCCGAAGAGTTTCTGTACCTCTTTGTCATCCAGAGAGGAGGTCGGCTCATCGAGGATCAGTACTTTACAATCCATATCTACGGCTCTGGCGATGGCAACCATCTGCTGGATTGCGATCGAACAGCTGGAAAGCTGCTGCGTTGCCTTTGCCGGAATATCGAGAGACTTCAGAATCTTATCTGCGTCCTCGTTCATTTTCTTCCAATTCTGTCCCACACCCTTCGTTCGTCCGATAAACATGTTCTCTGCAACGGACAGGTTCGGGCAGAGGGTAATTTCCTGATACACAGTACTGATTCCCAGATTCTGCGCATCCTGCGGCGAATGGATTTCTACCGCCTTGTCACTTCCTGCAAGGAAAATTTCTCCCTCATCTTTTTCATACACACCGGTCAGAACCTTGATCAGTGTGGATTTTCCGGCTCCGTTCTCACCCATAAGTGCGTGGATTTCGCCTTCACGCAGGGAGAAATCAACCGCCTGCAATGCCTTTACTCCTGTAAAGTTTTTATGGATATTTTTCATCTGTAATACTACATTTTCTTTCACCAGCTCATTCACCCCTTGCTCATTCGTCAAAAAACGCGACGCTGCGTTTTCCTCATACGCTGCGCCGCGCTTCTTTTACCTGCTTATTTTGTCATTCCTGCATGCAGAATATCATTTTGTGCTAATGCCTGTGCGGCGTTTAGATTCCGTATGTGCTCACATCATCTGCAGTAATGGTTGTTGCATCAAAGCCCTTCTCATCCATGATGATAGTCTTCTCTGTGATATCTTCACCATTCTGAAGCTTCTGGATTACATCAGCGATATAAGAAGCCTGGAATGGATTACACTGTCCATCGTAGTTCCAGTTCTGATCTAACAGTTCCTGAAGTGCCCACTGATTGCAGTCGAATCCCATAACGATGACATCTTTGCCAACACCGTGTGAGATGTTTGCTTTATCAAGAGCTGCTACAGCACCCTTTGCCATATCGTCGTTCTCAGCATAGATAACATTGAACTTCTCGCCACTGTCGATAACAGACTGTACAATCTGCTGTGCTTTCTCTGCATTCCACTCTGCGGTCTGCTCATTTACAATGTTCCATCCTTCTGATGCAGCCATATCTGTGAGAGCTCCGGAACGTCCCTTCTGTGCTGCGGATCCCATAACACCCTGGATATGAATGATATTGTATTCATCAAGATTCTGTGCTTTTAACCAATCACAGGCTGTCTGTCCTTCTTTATCCATGTCGGATACGATAGATGCTGCATAAAGGCTCTCATCCGCATCGATAACACGGTCAAACAGGATAACCTGTGTTCCTGCATCCTGTGCATCCTTTAATACAGAATCCCATCCTGATGTATCAGCTGCTGAAAGAAGCAGATAATCAACGCCGTCCTGAATGAACTTCTGTGCAGCTGTAATCTGCTCATCATTCTTAAGGCTGTATGCAAATGAAGCATCATATCCGTTCTCTTTTGTGAACATTGCCTTCATATCCTTGTCATTTGCTGTACGATATCCGGACTCATTTGGATCATTGTTAATAATTCCGACCTTGATAAGATCTCCGCTTGAGCTGTTGCTGCTCGGTGCCGATGTATCACCTGCTCCGTCTGTTTTTGCTGTATTGCCGCCACAGGCAACCAGTCCGAATACCATCATTGATGCCATTAAAATTGATAAGATTTTTTTCTTCATAAATTTTTCCTCCCATGTTACATTGTTTTGAATTGTTTTGTTTATTTCGTTTGGGCCCTTCTCTTTTGTAAGTTCACTATACCATCCGTTCATTTTATGCACAATCTCATTTTTTCTTATTTCTTCGTATTTGGAAGTTATTTACAATACAAATTTACTGTGATATTATTAAAACAAATACAAATTGTGACATGATGTAATTTTTTTACTTCAGAATGTATGCTTTTCTATGATTTTGCAAGATAAATCCGCTTTCTGCGACAGATTCAACACCATAATCCATTGTGAAAACTGAAAAAGCATTTGCCTCAAAAGCATTTTTTTGTAAAAAAGTTTGTTTTTTTACGATTCTGTAACTAAATGTACAAATTCTAATTTCCAAAAAAGGGGAAAATTTTATGGCGATCAAATATAAATGGCTCGCAGCAAAGCTGCGCGAACAATTACCGGACTACGCTGCACGTGGACAGCATCAACTGCCAACCGAGGCGGAACTTGCATCACGTTACAAAGTCAGCCGGCAGACCGTCCGCCAGGCACTTGCGCAGCTGACGCAGGAAGGTTTGATTGAGAAAAGACAAGGGAGCGGCAGCTTTCTTACCGGTCGGCTGCGTTCATTTGATCAGAATATTGTGTCGATTCTGATCTCCAGTGATTCGGATTATACCTATCCAACGTTTCTGTATCATCTTCGTCAGGAACTTCAACGCAAAAATTTTATGTTACGTGTTCACATAACCGACAATGATATTGCAAAGGAACGTTCCATCCTTTCGGAACTTCTTTCTGATCCGCCACGAGTACTCATTGTCGAACCGGTCAAAAGTACACTTCCCAATCCCAATCTGGATCTGTACCGCACATTGCTCCGAAATCAATGTCATATTGTTTTTCTCCGCCACAGCTACCCTCAGCTAAACAAAATTGTCTGTGTCGGGGAAGATAATCTTTCCGGGAGTCGCATGCTTACAGAACATTTGCTTGCTCAGGGGCATACCTCTCTCGGAGCCCTCTTTTACGCAGACGATCTCTCCGGAAGTGAACGGTATCAGGGAATGATCGAATCCTTACGCGACAACGGACTTCCGCTTCCGGATGCATCCGTGCGCTGGTTCCACACTTTCGAATTGCAGCAATTAATACAAAAACGCGATACAGACTTCATAAAAAAAGCGATACAGGAATCCTTTTCATCCTGTACCGCTATACTGTGCCACAACGACCTGATTGCCTATGAACTTATCCGTGCTCTACATATGTCCTCTGATCCGCGTCTATCGGAAATTACCGTTGTCTCGTTCGACCACAGTTATCTTTGCAGAGCAAGTCAGCCTTCCTTTCTCTCACTTTCCCACCGGGAACATGAATTGGAGCAAAAACTTACGGAAACAGCATTAGCCCCGCTTAAAGGATTGCCTGCAAATTCATCAAACCTGGATTGGATTTTTCAACCGTAGCAGGCAAAGATTGATATTACACTCCTTTACCGCTTCGATATTCTCTCGGGCTGACGCCCTGTGTCTTTTTAAACACAAAACTAAAATAGTGAGAATCCTTATAACCGACCTGTGCCGCGACCTCCGCGGTCGCAAGGTCGGTGCTTCGCAGAAGTTTCTTTGCCTTGTCTATGCGTTTGTCCGTAACATATTCCGTAAACGTCATTCTCATGTTCTGACTAAACACAGAACTCAAATAGTTTGCACTGACCTGTACCTCACAGGCAACGCTTCCAAGTGTGAGTGTTTCGTCCGCATAGTGTGCGTCAATGTAATCCATCGCATTCTTTAATATTTTGCTGCTTTGTCCGCTTGTCTGTTCATCCCGTATCGCCAATGCTGCAAGAAGTGCTTCCGCAAAATAGACATTCACTTCCTCCTTGGCAATGTGAACCTGATCCTGATATTCTCCGATTCTGTCATAATAATCTTCCTTGGAAGCCCCAATCGTTTCCAGAAAAGCCAGGATTGTAAAACGGATATTCAGAATAATATAGTCCCTAAACATCTTGGAATTCAATGCATCCCCAACATTTTGCAGATAAGACTCCACAAAACTGTACACTTCCATTTGACTTCCTTTTGCAAGGAAATCCTGTATCATTTCCGGTGACATTTGTGAGTATTCCACTTCAGCAATCTGTGTGTCATCAAGCGTCGAAAGATTGTTCTGCAGCGTCTGCTTTGTAAAGAAATGCTGCTCCGGATAAATGAAACGATACGCCGAATACTGTCTGACCCGATCATAACACTCCGGCAGCATACTCAGCCGCTCCACGGGATCCGATACTGCTGCATACCACTCATAATCACTGCTGTCCGCCTCACATACCGTACGGATCTGTTCTACCGCCTGATCCGTATCCTCCTGTATACGATCCCAGTCTCCCCTGACAAGGATTCCGTAGCAGTTGATATTCCAGCGAAAGAGAATATACTGAGGGAATCGCAGAAAATAGTGAAGAATTTCTTCCTGAACCTGCACAAAATGATTCACATTGCTCTCCGGCATCCCTTTCTTATTTTCCTGCATATATAAAAAAATAAGATTATATCCGGATGCCGAGAGATCCAGCGATTTCTTGGCCGCTTCCTCGTAAATCTCTGTAACACTCATCTCTCCTTCAAGCATTTTCTCAAAGAAGTGTCTCATGGAAAACTGCTCATATTCTCTCATCTCATCGGCAAGTTTTGTCTGATAATCCTCCTGTTGCTGCTCACGCTCAATTTTTTCCCGAATCTCCTGAAGAACGGTTCGCAAAGACGCACGGGTAACCGGTTTAAGCACATACTGATCAACACCGATCGTTATGGCACGTCTTGCATATTCAAAATCATCGTATCCGCTTAAGATCACAATCTTTGTCTTCGGGAACTCATCTTTGACCATGCGACTTAATGACAAACCGTCCATAAACGGCATTTTAATATCTGTAATGATCAGATCCGGACGTGTCTTGCGGATAAGCGGCAACGCCATCTCTCCGTCGGAAGCCTCCCCAACAAAGCGGTATCCATACTGATCCCACGGGATCTTATCTCTGAGTCCCTCCCGGATTACAGTCTCGTCCTCTACCAAAAATACTTTTAACATTTTCTATCCCCTATTAGTCTTATTAGTAAATTCTGTTATCCAATACGGATAACACATTTTTCTGTGTAAAAATTTTCTCCTCTACATAGTTGATCTTATCAACCGGTTCGCCATTCTCCAACTTGCACACGATTTCTTCCAGATATGGTCCCAGAAGCGGATTACACTCAATATCAACATTGATCAGACCCGATTTCACTTTTTCTAACGCACTCTTTGTTCCATCGAAAGAGATCAGTGTCATATCACCACCTGTTCCGGTCGTATATCCGGCTTCGCTTATAGCCTGGAGTACACCGATCGTCATATCATCATTCTGCGAGACAATCACATCGATGTCACTATATTTTTTCAAATACTTGGACATCACTTCCTTGCCTTTTGCTGTGGTAAAATCAGCATTCTCGCATGCAAGAATATTCCAGTTTTCATGTCCGTCCGCAACCGTCTGGAATCCTTCGGTTCTTCCAAGCATCGCCGTCGACCCCGGTGTTCCTTGCAAAATCACAATATTCACCTGACTATGACTGAAATTTTTACCCCTAAGTTCCTCTTCAAGCCACCTTCCGGCGTTGCGTCCTTCTTCCGTAAAATCCGATCCAACCCATGCGGTATATAATGACGGATCACTATCTACATTACGGTCCATAATAATAACCGGAATCTTTGCTTCCTTTGCCTCCTTTAAAACAGTATCCCATCCGCTCTCCACGATCGGTGAAAAAATAATATAATCGACCTGCTGTGAGATAAAGCTCCGTATTGCCTTAATCTGGTTTTCCTGCTTTTGCCGGGCATTATTGTACATAAGGAAATAACCATTCTCTTTTGTAAACACCTGTTGGATCGATGCCGTATTTGCAGATCTCCACATCGATTCGCTTCCCAGCTGCGAGACACCGATCACAGTCATGTTCTCATCCGGATACGGCCGTTCTTCAGAGCTGAAATCCTGCTGCGCTGAAGTGCATCCCGTAGACATAAGAAGGGCAAACAGCAGACATACTACGATATATCCACGCATTCTACGTTTCCGCTCCACTTTGTCCGCCTCCTTCCGATAATAATTTATGATTTCCCAAAGTAGCAGGGATCATAACCGTAACTTTTGTTCCCTTACCCGGAGCTGAATCGATCGTCAGCCCGTATTCCGCTCCAAAATACATTCGGATACGTTCATTGACATTGGCCAGTCCAAATCCGCGGTCCGTCTCTTTGCAAGGTTTCGATATATCTTCCCTAAGTTGATTCAGCTCTGCTTCATCCATTCCGGCACCATCATCACAGATTGTAAAATAAATATTTCCCTCCAGCATTTCTCCTGTTACCGTAATCGTTCCGGGCGAGCGCTTATATTTGATTCCATGATAGAGGGCATTTTCTACAATCGGCTGCAATGTCAGTTTTGGAATCTGGTATCCGTATAAGGAACGATCAATTGCAATATGATAATCCATAATATCACTATAGCGAGCTCCCTGAATCTGCAGATAGCTTCGAATATGTTGTTCCTCCATACGAATACTGATGAATTCTTTTCCCTTGCTAAGCACGATACGGAAAAAATCAGACAAAGTAACAACCATATCCACAGCCTGATCCGCCTCGTTACATTCGATCAGCCAAACGATCGTATCAAGCGTGTTGTACAAAAAATGCGGGTTGATCTGTTCCTGCAAAAGACGAAGATCTGCCTTTCGCATCTTTTGTTCGTCATCTCTTACTTTATCAACAAGTTCCTGCATTTTTCCGGCCATATCGTTAAATCCCTGGCTTAACACAGCAACCTCATCGCTTGTTTTCGCATTCGTACGGACAGCAAAATTACCTTCCGCGATCTCTCCGGTGGCATCATATAATTGCCACAATGGGCGGAGAATACCGGAAGTCACCAGGAAGGCTGCCACAGCGACCGCCACACCCAATACACAAAGCAGCACGGAAAGTAAGATAATAAAAGCACGCACCTGTGCATTCATCACATTTGTAACGGTTTCCATATTGTTCGTCTGATAGTAGATATAATACTGAATATCATCCTGGATCAATTCCGTCATAATATAGATATTATTGTCCAGCTCGCTAATGTTCGTATCGTACTGATTACCTTCATGAACATTCTCAAGAATATCTGTGACGCGTTTCTCGAGTGTATCGGTATTACGCAGCAGGCTGTCAAGCCACAGCCGGCTTTCATAATCCTCCGTCACCTTCTTTAACTCAGTACAGCTCGATCGCAGACTCCGGATCATAATATATGGATTTTTTAATGTCTCATCCTGAGAAATTGTATCGATTGATACATATCCGACAACAATCTTGTAAAGGCTCTCATCCATCTCTTCTTTAAAACTGATATTGTAATTATTGGCAATCGTCAGATGATCGACAATATCGTTATATGTCCGATTATATCTTGCAATCGTTACTAAAAGATATACACTCACCAGTAAAAAAGGGAGTGTTGATACCGAGAGCAATACCAATATTTTATTCCGGATGGAAAAAGCAACTTTCTTTTTTGTTTTTTTCTTCTGCATCATCGAAAATATCTCCACATCATTATATGTCTATTATATAAGATCTCTCCTCCATCGTCAAAAAGAAATGCTTATGTTTAAAAAACTCCCCGGGGAAGGGGAGGTTCTTAAGAAGGAAATTTTTAGGAAACTATGAAAAAATTGTATCAGTAGTTTTTACTTTAACTAATTCTGTCCGTAATAAGCGTTTGCTCCATGCTTACGGAAGAAATGCTTATCGCGGATACAATCCGGTGCCGGCTGCACCTTCGGATTGATCAGTTCCGTACGGGTTGCCATCTTGGCAACTTCTTCCAGCACAACCGCATTGTGTACTGCCTCTGCCGCATCCTTGCCCCATGTAAACGGTCCATGATTTGTACAGAGCACGCCAGGTGTATATATTGGATTGATGCCACGAGTCTCAAATGTCTCGATAATGACTTTACCGGTATTCGTCTCATAAGCCTCATCAATCTCTTCTGGTGTCAGACTTCTTGCACACGGAATCGGTCCAAAGAAATAATCCGCATGTGTTGTTCCGTAAAGAGGAATATCTCTTCCGGCCTGTGCCCACGAAGTTGCCTCCGGCGAATGTGTATGTACCACACCTCCAATGTCAGGATACTTCTTGTACAGTTCCAGATGGGTCGGTGTATCGGAAGATGGTTTATAGTCACCCTCGATCTTGTTTCCCTCAAGGTCCATAACAACCATATCTTCCGGCTTCAACTTATCGTAATCCACGCCGCTTGGCTTAATAACGAAATAACCGCTCTCACGGTCAATCCCGCTGACATTGCCCCATGTATAGGTTATCAGGCCTCTGCGCGGAAGTTCCATATTTGCTTCATATACCTGTTTCTTTAATTCTTCAAGCATGATGATCCTCTTTTCTTCTATAAGTTCAGTTTCATTGTCTCAACTGCTGCACGTTCGATCGGAAGTCCCGCATTGTAGAGCTTTAAGAATTCATCGAATCCCGCAACATCGGAAGCGATCGGTTCCTCTGTTACACCTTCCTGACCCGCGAATACTTCATCATTTAAGTAATCAGCAAGTGACTGACCATCTTTCTTGTTCTTCATATAGGAAGCGAGTACCGCAATACCCCATGCACCGCCTTCGCCGGCCGTCTTCATAACGGATACCGGTGTGTCCATGGCAGCTGCCATAATACGCTGTCCGACAACCGGAGTCTTAAACAGACCGCCATGTCCGTAGATCTTGTCGATCTGTACATGTTCTTCCTTAAGAAGGATATCAAGTCCATTCTTGAGCGCACCGAGCGCAGTAAACAAATGCACGCGCATGAAATTGGCAAGCGTAAACTTGCTGTCCGGTGTTCTTGCAAAAAGAGGACGTCCTTCTTCGAATCCGGTAATGCTCTCACCCGAGAAATAGTTATAAGCTAACAGGCCGCCACAATCAGCATCGCCTTCGAGTGCCTTATTATAAAGTACGGAGAACAGCTTATTCATGTCAACTTCAATGCCAAAGTTCTCTGCGAATTCCTTAAATAAGTTAACCCATGCATTCAAGTCAGATGTGCAGTTGTTGCAGTGTACCATTGCAACTGCCTCACCTGTAGGGGTTGTAACCAGATCGATCTCTGTGTGAACGTTCTCTAACGCTTTTTCCAGTACGATCATTGCAAAAACAGAAGTTCCTGCAGATACGTTTCCGGTTCTGACTGCAACACTGTTTGTCGCAACCATTCCGGTACCGGCATCGCCTTCCGGCGGACATACCGGAATTCCACCCTTTAGGTTTCCGCTTGGATCAAGAAGCTTTGCTCCCTCTTCGGTAAGTACACCTGCCTGCTCGCCTGCAGATAATACCTTTGGAAGAATTTCTGTAATCTTCCACGGATATCCCAATGGTGCAACCATCTCATCAAATGTTGCCAGCATCCCGGCATCATAATCACCGGTTGTACTATCGATTGGGAACATTCCGGATGCGTCACCGACACCAAGAACTTTCTCGCCGGTCAGTTTCCAATGAATAAAACCTGCCAGCGTTGTAAAAAATGCGATATTGGCAACATGTTCTTCCTTGTTTAAGATTGCCTGATATAAATGAGCAATGCTCCATCTCTGCGGAATATTATAAGAAAATGCCTCGGTCAGCTTTGCAGCTGCTTCCTCGGTAATTGTATTTCTCCATGTACGGAAAGGAACCAAAAGTTCTCCATCCTTGTCAAACGCCATATAACCGTGCATCATTGCACTGAATCCAATGGAACCGATTGTTGTCAGTGTCTCGCCATACTGTGTCTTGACATCCGCAGCAAGATTTTTGTAACAATCCTGCAGTCCGTTCCAGATATCATCAAGTGAATATGTCCAGATTCCGTTTTCCAGACGATTCTCCCACTCATGACTTCCGATTGCAAGGACACCATTATCCGGTCCGACAAGTACTGCTTTAATTCGTGTGGAACCAAATTCAATTCCAAGTGATGTATTTCCGGCTGTAATTGCCTCTTTGTTTGTCATCGTTTTCCCTCCAAAATATGAGTGCTTAACTTTTCAGCCCACTCCACTGTGTGAGTGAGCGGAATGTTGCTTTATCTTATCTGTAGAAGACCTCTCCAAGCATCAAGTCTCTCTTGAAGTCACGAATCTTTGTATCCTTATCAATGTATACAGCCTCGATACCCATTGCTGCTGCCCAGTCGCCCATCTGCTCTGCAGTAAGGTCATATGTAAATGCAGTATGATGTGCACCACCTGCAAGGATCCATGCTTCTGCTCCTGTGTAGATATCCGGTTCCGGAGTCCAGAAGTTGGTGGCTGTAGGAAGCTTCGGCATAGGCTTCTCTGTCTTCTTGCACTCTACATCATTAATGATAAGACGGAATCTGTTTCCAAGATCGATCAGGGATGTTGCAATACCATGTCCTTCCTTTGATGTAAATACAAGTCTTGCAGGATCTTCTCTGTCACCCATAGAAAGAGGCTGGCATTTGATGCTGATCGGGCCATCTGCGATAGACGGACAGATCTCAAGCATATGAGCCTCAAGAATTCCCTCTTTACCCTTAACAAGGTTGTATGTGTAATCTTCCAGCATGGAAGTTCCCTTTGCATCTTTCATTCCGGCTGTCATAACCTTCATGAGACGTACCATAGCGGCTACCTTCCAGTCTCCCTCTGCACCGAATCCATAGCCTTTTTCCATAAGTCTCTGGATTGCAAGTCCCGGAAGCTGCTTTAATGCGCCGAGATCTCCGAAGTGTGTTACAATTGCCTGATAATTCTTCTCTTTTAAGAAACGCTCAAATCCGAGTTCAATCTGTGCCTGTACGGCTACATGCTTCTTGAACTCTTCCGGATCTCTGCCCTCAAGTAAGATGTCATACTTGTCATAATACTCATCAACCAAAGCGTTTGTATCAGACTGCGATACCGCTGCAACAGACTCTGCAATCTCGTTTACCGGGTAAGCATCAACTTCCCATCCGAACTTGATCTGTGCTTCTACCTTGTCGCCCTCTGTTACGGCTACGTTTCTCATATTGTCTGCGACACGCATGACACGAATATGGCTGCTCTCCATGATTCCGACTGCAGTACGCATCCAGCTTGCGATCTTACCGACAACAACCGGATCACTCCAGTGTCCGACAACAACCTTACGCTCAATTCTCATACGGCTTACAATGTGGCCGTACTCTCTGTCACCATGTGCAGACTGGTTCTCATTCATGAAATCCATATCGATGCTGTCATATGGAAGTTCTTCATTGAACTGTGTATGTAAATGCATTAATGGCTTGCGGTATTCCTGAAGACCTAAGATCCAGGACTTTGCAGGTGAGAATGTATGCATCCATGTGATCACACCGGCACAATTCTCATCAGCGTTTGCCTCGTTAAAAGTCTTACGGATCAGCTCGTTTGTGATGAGTGTCGGTTTCCATACGACCTCATATGGAAGCATTCCTGACTTGTTTAACTTATCCACGATCTGCTTTGAGTGCTGTGCTACCTTTGCAAGGCACTCATCTCCGTACAAATCCTGTGAACCTGTACAAAACCAAAACTGATATTTCTTTAATTCCATTTGTAACCCCTCCTAAATTTGATATCTTGATCGTAATCATTTATCTTAAGATTAGAATACAACTTGTACGAACGTCTTTACAAGTTGTTTTTTAGAAAACAAGGAACTATTCAGGGACGTATGGGTAAAGCAACGAATCGTCGTGCTCGCACGTAAGAGGCGCTGCTTTACACATATGTCCGAATAGGCTCCGCACACATATATGAGCATTTTTAGCCTCGAAGAGGCGAGAAAGAACACGGAGTGTTCGGAAATGCGAATTATGTGCAGGAGCCCTGAATTGTTCCTTGTAAGAGTCACCGCCCCATATATGAGCAAAATTAGCAACATCGTTGCGGGAAAGTACAAGCTTGCTTGTATGGTTTTGCGAATGTATGAGCGGGGCTGAACTACCTCCTCTTACACGAAGTCCCTTCCACCAATTCTGGTTCGATCATAATCTTTTGTTTTTCACTATTCTCCCCGTTTACCACAAGATCCAGCAGTAATTCTGCCGCCATCTCACCTAATTTTTCCTGCGGATGCGCGATTGATGTCAAACGAAAGTCCGACTGATTCGCCATATAAAAATTGTCGTATCCCGTAACCGATACATCATCCGGGATCT
>OLGH01001780.1_pt1 | contig 19115 bp, 20 predicted proteins | sample 1604851 | NCBI WGS metagenome assembly OLGH01 (sample SAMEA3888894, study PRJEB22519) | human gut metagenome | biome: human gut; feature: human-associated habitat; material: faeces | place: Denmark | collected 2010 | reverse complement strand
TTACGAGTGGAAGGTCACGAACACTCGATTCATTTTACGCCGGAAATCGGCGGCAGCCCTGTAAGACCTTGTTTTTGCGGGCTTTGCAACGGGTATGAGTATAACATAGAGCAGATAGAAATACAAGTTTTCTTTTTGCTTATCGCCACTGCAAGTTCTGCCACTGGCCACACGGAACACGGGCAAAAATTTTTTCTCTATTTCTCTATCACTCTGCCATAAAAAAGCACTTTCCCTTTCTTCCTATCTCCTGTATAATAGAATCTACAAGATTTTGTGCCGGATGCTGCACAGACAGTTGAATCATTCGGGAGATATTGCATCTGCACATTTGAATCAGCTCCCCGACACTCGTTAACCCCATTTCATCATCACAAAGGAAGTATTTTATGAAAGCACTCTATGAACGCTGGACAGCCATCAGCCTGCCTAAACGAATTCTGGGCGGCATGATTCTCGGCGCTGTTCTGGGAATGGTGATTCCGCAGGCAGTCGGAATCTCAATCCTTGGAAATCTATTTGTCAACGCATTAAAGGGCATCGCGCCCCTGCTCGTATTTTTCCTTGTTATCAGTTCTCTCTGCCAGGCAAAGCAGAGCCACGGCGGCATCATCCGCACCGTTGTCTGCCTTTACCTGTTCAACACACTGCTCGGCGCTGTGATCGCGGTCGTCGCAAGTAAACTGTTCCCGATCACCCTGACACTTGCACAGGCTGCAGAAGAAACCTCTGCCCCGCAGGGAATCGCAGAAGTCCTGCAGACACTTTTATTAAATGTCGTAAAGAACCCGATCACCTCCATCGCAGAGGCAAACTACATCGGTATCCTGGCGTGGGCGGTTCTCTTCGGCGTGGCGATGCGCGGCGCCAGCGAACGCACGAAAGAAATTATGGACAATTTTGCGGCGGCACTGTCCAAGGTTGTTACCTGGATCATCAACTTTGCCCCGTTCGGTATTCTCGGACTTGTGTTTGACACTGTATCCACCAACGGTTTACAGGTATTTACCGAATATGGACGGCTTCTCGCCGTTCTGGTTGGCTCGATGCTGTTTATCTACTTCGTAACCAACCCGATTCTCGTATACTGGTGCATTCGCCAAAACCCGTTCCCGCTGATTTTCAAGTGTCTGAAACGAAGCGCGGTCACCGCCTTCTTTACCCGGAGCTCAGCGGCAAATATCCCGATCAACATGGAAGTCTGCGAGGACATGGGACTGGACAAAAATACCTACTCCGTTACCATCCCGCTCGGTGCGACCATCAATATGAACGGTGCGGCTGTTACTATCACCGTCATGACGCTGGCGGCAGCCAATACGCTGGGAATTCCGGTGGATATTCCGACCGCCATCATTTTAAGCGTCCTGTCGGCACTTTCCGCCTGCGGCGCATCCGGTGTTGCCGGTGGTTCCCTGCTCTTAATTCCGCTTGCCTGCTCCTTGTTTGGCATCTCCAGCGATGTGGCCATGCAGGTCATCGGTGTCGGATTTATCATCGGCGTGGTGCAGGATTCCGTCGAGACCGCCCTCAACTCCTCCTGCGACCTGCTGCTCTCAGCGGCAGCCCAGTTCCGGGAGTGGAGAAAAGAAGGTCGGGAGATTACCTATTAATTTAAATACTTAAACGCAAAAATCCCTGGTGCTGTATACACCGGGGATTTTCTTTTGCGATTCGATTATCCTATACAGTAAAAAGCGGTTAGACTCTCTCCAACCGCTTTTTTCATATCAGAATCACAGACCTTATTTATTCTTCTCGTAAATAATCCAAAGCCCCCGCAGCAGCAGCTCATCATCCAGCTCGATGTGGTGACGGCACAGCGGAATGATCCGCTTCGCCAGTCCGCCCGTCGCTACGATAGTTGCCTCCTGTCCAAGCTCTTCCTGGATCCGGTCTACCATACCGTCGATGCAGGACGCATTGCCATAGAGCGCGCCGCTCTGCATACATTCAACCGTATTCTTGCCGATCAGGCGCTTTGGCGGATCAAGGCTGATGCGCGGAAGCTGGGCGGCACCGGATACCGGTTAATTCCCGCGACGGCGCCAACGATCAGATCGGTACCGACGGAGGATGGATTGTCCATCAGCACTTCCAGACCGATATTCATATCCACATTGACGACCAGAGCTTCCTGCCCCGTCACCTTGCGGATCGCCTCCCGCATCAGGGATGTAACCGGCGGTACCACCGAACCGATGATCGCGGCGGCGATGGAGATATTGACGGTTTTACGCGATATGATGAAATAGATTTTGATTGAAATAGATAGAGAAAGAGGAAGCAACCGAGGTTGATGGACGGATGCCTCCTCTTTCATTGAATATGGAATATATCATAAGTGTTATTTTTAGAATGTGGCTATTTAAAACGAATCCGCCATACTCCTATGATCAAGATAATTTCACAAAGCAATCGCAATACTTTCGTGATTCGATAAGCTGTATCCTCTTTTATCTCTGGACTCTCCTGCAAGTATTTGCATTCAATAAAAGCCCTTGCCGCAATTTCTCCAAAAACTGCCAGCGCTAAAAATAAAGAAAAGCCTGCCATGCCTTTTGCATAACTGTACAATGACAGTAAGAATAAAATAGAGACGCCTATATTGTATAATGTCAGCCAGAATTTTTTCTTCATATTGATCACCTCTCGATTCAATCCAAGTGTAACAGAGTCTTTTATTAAGCAAAAATGTTCTAATGACGAGGCCATACTCCTACCACCAAAATAAGACCACAAAGATATCCGAGTGTTTTTGCGATCCGATAGGTTGTATCCTTTTTGATTTCCGGATTCTCTCGTAAAAATTTCCATTCAAATTTTGCCTCTATAATACTTGCTGCCAATGCCGGTATCGCTAGACATAAGGTCACCGTTGTCAAGCCTTGAAGAGACGTGTACAGTAACAATAAAAGTACCACCGAACCGCCTAAATGGTATAATATCAGCCAGAATTTTTTCTTCATATCGATCACCTCTCGATTCACTATCCTGACAGGGCTGAAATCTCACAAAACAGCAACCTCTCTTTATTTTTGCAAAACCAGACATGTCTCTTATTTATTCTAACAATATCAGATTTATGTTCCAAAATATATAGACATTTTCTTACTTTTCTTACAAAATAGTTACAAAAATAACTCTACCAAAATGGAAAGGTACTTTTATAAATGAGAATATCCGCCCTCTTTTAATATCTGCTCTCGAATATCCCTTGCCTTTGGATATCCTTCTTCCATAAGCTGGATGGACATTTCATTCAGCGCTTGTCGATGTTATTTTCATTCCAAATCACCCTATTTTTTGTTCGAACGGCTATATAATTGTTTTGGTGAAATAATAAAGCCGTTCGGCTATGTCAACATTTTTCAGTTTTACTATATACTCGCTTCTTGCCCCTGCGTAATCAGTTCCGCGATCAATCTCGCCCCATTCACAATATCCCCTACTTTCGCGTACTCCCGCACGGAATGAACATCGTACATACCGCAGGAAAGCACCGCGCATGGGATTCCGTGCTGCATCATCGTGTTTCCGTCGCTGCCGCCGAAGGTGCTGCTGAATTTCGGCTCGATTCCCAGGGTGCGGCAGGCCTCGGCAAAATGAACTGCCACCGGCGCGTCCGGTTCCAGATGGAAGGCTTTGACATGGAGGCGGTATGTGAAGGAAAGCTCTGCCCCCGCCTCTTTGACAGCGGTTTCAAACACCGCACGGACATCTTCCAGGGTCTCCATTGCCTTTTCATGGCTGTAGCTGCGGATCTCGCCCCGGCAGGTGCAGAGTTCCGGCACGGCATTCACAACCGAACCGCCCGAAATCAAGCCCACATTCAGGGTTGTTTCCTCATCCACGTGCCCCAGCTTTAATGCGGCAATCGCGCGGGCCGCCGTCTGAATCGCGTGGATGCCTTTCTCCGGCTCGAATCCGGCGTGTGCTGCACGCCCTTTGACTGCCGCCTCAAAGGAAAGGATCGTCGGTGCCTGCAGGAGCGCTGTCCCGACTGGTCCAGTTACATCCAAAACGTAAGATTCCTTCGCTTTCATCTGGCTGAAATCGAACTCCGAGCTTCCTCTTGTAAACGGCTCTTCCGCCGCCGCAAAGAGGATCTCGATATCCCGGTGCGCAATTCCTGCCTCCTGCACGGCACGGATGCCTTCTAAGATGGCGATTACCCCGGTCAGATCGTCCGCGCCAAGCACGGTGGTTCCATCCGAAGTGATGGTTCCGTCCTCATGAAAAACCGGCTTCTTTCCGATTCCCGGCGCGACCGTGTCCATATGCCCAGACAGCAGGATCGGCGTGCCAGACAGTCCGCCCTTTAACGTTCCAAACAGATTTCCCGCATTGCCTCCTATTTTCTCGGCTGTGTCATCTTCCTTTGCCTGGATTCCCAGCTCTGCGAGCTTTTCCTTCAAGCGATCCGCCATCTCGCGTTCCCCGAAACTTTCTGAGTCAATCTGCGCCAGCTCGTCAAATTCAGCGCGGATGCGGGCTTCGTTTATCTGGATTCTATCTGGATCAACCATGGGTGAGTCCTCCTGTAAAAAAATTTATTTGCCTATCATTTCTATTTGTTTATGCCCCTTATTATATACCCAGACAATACATTTGTGAAGCAGATTGATTTTACCTTTCACTTTAAGTCCTAAAATGATCTGACCAATCTCTTTCTATTTCCATATCCGCTTTTCCTCTATATTTTTCTCAAAAATTTGATATACTAAATATACTAAAAACAGCAAGATTCATTTCCACTTTTACAATGATGCAGTTGAGTATAAAGCATACAACAAATAAATAGAACATTGATAAACACCATCTGACCCACACACTTTGAAACAGAAAAAGGAGAAATGACCATGTGTACAGCCGCAACCTACAAAACCGCCGATTTCTACTTCGGCAGAACTTTAGATTATGAATTTTCTTACGGGGACGAAGTAACCGTCACACCTCGCAACTATCCACTTACTTTCCGCCATGCAAGCGCGGTTTCGACTCACTATGCCATCATCGGCATGGCACATGTGGCGGGGGATTATCCGCTTTATTATGATGCTTTTAATGAGAAGGGGCTTTGCATGGCGGGACTGAATTTCGTCGGCAATGCCTCCTACCAGAAGCCGCAGGAGGATCATGACAACATCGCACAGTTTGAGTTCATCCCCTGGATTCTCAGCCAGTGCGCGTCCGTGAAAGAGGCTCGTGTCCGCCTCGCCCAGATGGTACTGACCGACACCCCATTCAACGAGCAGTTTCCCCCGGCGCAGCTTCACTGGTTTCTTGCCGATAAAAATGAATGCATCGTCATCGAGCCGATGGCGGACGGACTGCATATCTACGACAATCCGGTGGGTGTCCTGACAAACAATCCGCCGTTCCCGCAGCAGCTGTTTTCCCTCAACAATTACATGAACCTGTCCCCGAAGCAGCCGCAGAATACATTTTCTGCCGATCTGCCGCTTACAACCTACAGCCGCGGCATGGGCGCTCTCGGACTTCCGGGAGACCTCTCCTCCGCTTCCCGGTTTGCACGGGTCGCTTTTACAAAATCAAATGCCCGCTCCGGCGCATCCGAACTAGAAAGTGTCAGCCAGTTTTTCCATATCCTAGGTTCGGTTGACCAGCAGCGCGGATGCTGCGAGGTCTCCGATGGAAAATATGAAATCACACTCTACACCTCCTGCTGCAATGCGGATAAGGGGATTTACTACTACACGACATATGAAAACCATCAGATCACGGCAGTGGATATGAACCGGGAGAACCTGGACGGGGAGACGCTTTCGCGGTTTCCGCTGGTGCAGGGGGAGCAGATTCGATGGGAGAACTGATCTTCTCTGCTTCCAGCTTGCCCCATCCTCGTTGCAAAAACTAACAATATTGGTACCGGAGAGACAACATTTCTCTTCCCATTCGCCTTGTTTTCTAGTATACTGATAAATATGCATCTGAAATCACTGGAAATTGTCCGTTTGAGGAAGATTGTCCATTACCGCATATCAATATCATTTGGAGGATTTTAAAATGTCTGAAATCACAGGACGCAACGTCGGCAAAACCTGCCGCACACATTACAGAGGTACTTTTAACGATGGCACACAGTTCGATTCTTCCTACGATCGCGGCGAACCGCTGGAGTTTGTCTGCGGCGCCGGTCAGATGATCAAGGGCTTCGATGCCGCTGTCGCTGATATGGAAGTCGGCGAGGTAAAGGAGATCCACCTGATGCCGGAGGAAGCTTACGGCATGCCGGATCCACGCGCCATTTTCACGCTGGAAATCGCACAACTTCCTGGATCAGAAGATCTGGAAGTCGGTGCACGTGCATATCTGACCAACCAGTACGGACAGCCATTCCCGGTAACCGTAACCGAAAAGACAGAAACCAACATCACATTTGATGCCAACCATGAGATGGCTGGAAAAGAACTGAACTTCCAGATCGAACTGGTAGAAGTAAAATAGTAAATATGAAAAGTGATTTAAGCGCCCCTTTTATTTCGTCATAAAGGAGGCGCTTAAATACTAAGATTATATTTTTGGAAATCGATAATTTAGACAACGGAAGGGAGATTTGCCCGTGCTAGATTCAGAATTAAAAACATATCCATGGAATCCAACTGTAAAAAAGAAAGCCCGCCGCGTGTTCATGCTGAGATGGTTGATCGTCATCCTGGCTGCCGCTGCAATCTTTTTTCTGACCTATCAGAAACTCACTACCAATGTCTGGGGACTTACGGCTTTCCTTTGCCAAATTCTTGCCGTTATCGAACTTGCTTTCGGGCTCCAGTTTGTAGAAGCCGGATGGAGCAGAAAGATATCGAGTAGAATGCCACTGGACGAACACTATGAGTATGCGCTTTATATGTATCATATACAATCTGTCCGCGATCTTGCTACGAATAACCGCATGCTGCTCCTGATTGCAAGCCTTGAAATCCAGCTTGGGAAATACGATCATGCTACACAGACAATTACACAGATTTCTGTTGGGAAATGCACACCGGTCCAGTTAAAACAGTTGTATTATATGCAGATCTTACTGGCAGCAGAAGTGGGAGATACTAATATAAAAAATCAGTTTTTAACCCGTTATACAGGAATTCCTGACACAAACGGTGAATATCCATCTGAAGCAGAACTTACCACCTGGATTGAAGCAGAAGAAATGGACAGACTTATTTCTGCATTAAAAAAATTCACTCCGACAAGAAAAGAGCATATCCTGCGTACTTGTCTGATTACAATCGTTCTGGCATACAGTACCTTTTTCTACGGTGCATGGTATGGTATCAATAAAAGCGCAGGATATGCAATCCGCTATTATTTTGCTGAAATATCCGTCATCTGCGTTTCCGTCACCTTGTCCTGCCTGCTGATCTGGGGCATGATCTGTCTGTATAAAAAGCAAAAAAGTCTCCTTAATAGGAAAGCAGCCAGACGAATAATTGCCGTTTCTTATGCCGCACTGACTCTTTTCTTACTTTCTCTGATTGGTTACAGCTTTTTAATTGTGAATTTTGGCGTAGAAGGAACGGAAACCGTAACCGGTCAAGATCAGCATTATATTTATCTTTCCGTACAGCCTGATTACGGCATCGCTACACAGTACCGAACTGATAACCTGATTTATATGCAAAAAACGGGTTTGTTTTTGCCGAATACAGACACTTTAACAGAATCCTCTGTACCGGATTCTGACCTGAATGATTCGGAAACACAAGATAGTAGTACCACTGATTCTACCGAAAATTCTCCGGCACAGGAATCCCAGAAGGCTTCACCGCTTCAGGACGAAATGCGTGCTGTGTATCAATATATCCAACAACAGAATCCCCTTCCGGATATGAATTTCACTTACACGGCAAATGCAAGGGGAGAAAATTACGCGATCCTCTCTGAGACAACAGAAGAGAAAGATGGCACAACAGTAAATGTCAATTACTGTCTGTATGATAACGGTTCTAAGACAGATGAAAATAATAATACTTTCGAAGAATTGGTTCTGGAAAAGGTGTATCCGGATGGTGGATATGAGACAGAACTGGTTGATTTCTATCTGGTAAATCCGGAGACTTTGGAAGTTATAGATGAGCAGAAATCAAGCTGGTAATTCTATTTATCCTATTAAAAAATACTTATCAAATGATAAAAGCATCCGAAGATTACCGGTCTGCTCATAAAGCGTCTTTCCGGCATCTGTAAGCGCAATTTTCTTTGCGCCTCGCAAAAAGAGTGATACCTGTAATTCTTCCTCCAGCATCTTCATCTCCTGATTATTTAAAAATGAAAATATATTATCCATATGATTTTTATTGAATTATCATATAAAAACAATAATTTACATATATATTACATCATGTTAGAATTAAAAAGCAAGAAAAATAAAAAGGAATGAATTTACAAATGAAACGAGTCGATTTTGAAAATGGAACGATAACCAGTAATATCCTTGGAGCATCGCTCCCGATGCTGGTTGCCCAGATTTTAAGTTTACTTTATAACATTGTAGACCGGATTTATATTGCACGTATCCCGCACATCGGAACTGCAGCACTTGGTGCAGTCGGTCTTTGTTTCCCGGTAATTGTCATCATTACCGCATTCAGCAATCTATTCGGAAGCGGCGGTGCACCATTATTTTCGATTGAGCGCGGCAAAAATGAACCACAGGAAGCGAAAAAAATTATGAATATTTCTTTTTCCATGGTCTGTATCTGTGCCATTGTACTCATGGTAATTGGCTTTTTATTTGCCCGCCCGGTCCTGGTACTGTTTGGTGCCTCAAAAGACGCTCTGATCTATGCATATCCGTACCTGATGCTTTACCTGATCGGAACTCTGCCTTCTATGATTGCAACCGGTATGAACCCGTTTATCAATGCACAGGGATATTCAACCATCGGCATGCTTTCAGTTACCATAGGGGCAGTAACGAACCTGCTGCTTGACCCGTTGTTTATTTTTGTGTTCGGGCTTGGCGTGCGCGGTGCCGCAATTGCAACGGTCATTTCTCAGACACTTTCTGCTGCATTTGTCTTTTTCTTTCTTACAAAGAAAGCAGAACTGAAAGTGAGGCTCCTCAAAAAAGAGGAACTTGCCAGCTGTACAGCTTATGCAAAAAACATTGTAAGCCTGGGAACTGCCGGATTTATCATGCAGTTGACAAACAGTCTGGTAACGATTGTCTGCAACAATGTACTTTCCGTCACAGGCGGAGATATCTACATTTCTGTTATGACCATCGTATCCAGTGTCAGACAGCTTGTAGAAACTCCGATTTATGCAATCAACGAAGGAACTTCGCCAATCCTGAGTTACAATTATGGTGCAAGACGCCCATGCCGTGTAAGAAAAGCCGGTGCCATGATGGCACTTATGATTCTCGGATACACAGCTGTGATGTGGAGTATTATCATCATCGCGCCGAAAACCCTGATCGGAATTTTCAGTTCAGATGCTACGTTGATAAAAGATGCAGTTCCTGCCCTGAAGCAGTATTTTGCAGCGTTTATCTGCATGGATATGCAATACATTGGCCAGACGGTCTTTAAATCCCTGAATAAGAAGAAGCAAGCAATCTTTTTCTCACTACTTCGGAAGGTATTTATCGTCGTGCCTCTGACATATCTAATGCCGTATGCCCTGCATATGGGAACAGACGGCGTATTTCTCGCTGAGCCGGTTTCTAACGTCATTGGTGGAGGATTATGCTTCATCACCATGTTACTTACCGTATTGCCGGAATTAAAGCGTATGGAGCGGAAGAATGCTCTCTATGAGACAGGCACGATCTTATAAATGCGTAAACCACTGTCAAGCTGTAGCAAATTTCGTTATACCGAATTATAAATCTACAAGATTTCAGGAGGAAATGACAAATGAGCAGTAGAGAAGTAATAGAAAATGTACAAGCAGATCTCTTTGCAATACAGGATCTTGCTTATCGGGATTTTCAGGCAAAACTGATGCCGACAGTCAATAAGGAAACCGTCATCGGTGTGCGGACTCCTTCTTTGCGCGCATACGCAAAAAAATTCGGTAAAACAGACAATGTTTCTGCATTTCTTGAAGTGCTTCCACATAAATATTATGAAGAAAACAACCTTCATGGACTGCTGATTGAACAGATTAAAGCGTACCCATCCTGTATTGCCGCACTGGACCGTTTTCTCCCGTATATAGATAACTGGGCAACCTGTGATATGATCGCGCTCCGGACAGTAAAAAATCATCTGGACATATTTATCCAGGAAGTCTGCCGCTGGATAGCATCGGATCACCCTTATATCGTCCGTTTTGGAATTGGAATGCTGATGCGGTATTATCTGGATGAACAGTTTAAACCGGAATATCCCAAAAAGGTAGCCGAAGTTAAATCAGACGAATATTATGTAAACATGATGCGTGCCTGGTATTTTGCTACCGCTCTTGCAAAGCAGTATGACCAGATCATTCCTTATCTGGAAGAGAAAAGGCTGGACACCTGGACACATAATAAGACGATTCAGAAAGCAATTGAAAGCTACCGGATCACGCCGGAACAGAAGATCTATTTAAGGACATTAAGAGTAAAAAAATAATAAAATGCCATCATCATATCAGTCACATCGATGAAATGATGATGGCATTTTATTATTCACCAATTTATCATTTGTAAAAATTTATCCATATTAGGATATTATTTAACCGTACTTTGACAATTTACGGTTCCCGCAATTTTACCACATTTGCAGCACTACGTCGTCTGTCTTCATCGATTGCAGCGTAGTGCTTTTTCGTTGTATTGACATCTTTGTGCCCCAGAACATCCGCTACCAGGTAAATATCCCCCGTTTCCTTATAAAGGGCAGTACCATAGGTACTTCTGAGCTTATGTGGCGTGATTCTTTTATTTGTAATCTGACTGGCATACTTTTTAACCATATTTTCAACCGCCTGCACACCGATCCGGCGTCTTTGGGTTGATAAAAACAGAGCATTTTCATAGCCAGCAAGGGGCGTTACCGCTTTACGGTATGTCTCCAGATAATTGCGAAGTGCTTTTTCCACCTCTTCACCAAAATAAACAACCATCTGGCTTCCACCTTTTCGTGTCACCATGACCCCATTATTGTTGAAATCCACATCTGACAGGTCCAGTCCAACTAACTCCGATACTCGAATACCTGTTCCAAGTAGAAGAGTAATGATCGCAATATCACGTTCTTTCGTCTTATTATAATAGGAGAGTGCCTGACCGGTTAATTTGGAACCACAGGATTCCACATAATCCAAAAGCTTTGCAACCTCATCGGTATCCAAACGTATGATCGCCTTATCATGTAGCTTCGGCATATCTACAAATAAGGTCGGATTTTTCTGAATTATCTGTCTTTTAAAGAAATAATTATAAAAGCTGCGTAATGCAGACATTTTGCGAAATAAGCCGCGTTCAGAGTTTGTGACCTGTTTGGTTTCTTTGGTATGAACATCTGTAGTATCATAGACCTTCAGATATTCCAGATATTCCTCAATATCAACCGGCTGAATAGCTTCCAGATCCTGTACCTGAAAGTCCTTAATTGAGTGATGTTTATAAACAGGATTTTCTTCAATTAAAAACTGAAAGAACAAACGGATGTCATATGCATACGATATTCGTGTCTTTGGTGATGTGGTTGGTTCAATGGCACGAAAATAATCACGTGCAAAGTCAGGCATGGTGTTTAAAACACCACGAAGACGAATAGTATTATCAATATAAGTTTCTTCCTGGTATGTTTTTGTATCAGATGGCATGATCCTAAGAACCTCCTAAATTCCATAAATTTCCCCGATATATGTATGATTATAGCATGGTTTCGGAAGATTTGTCTATATCTTTTGGAAAAATCGGTATTTGTCGTATAGATTGGTTATTCAAAATACTGCTGTCCCAAGACAATTTTTTGCCAGGGACAGCTGATTCTAATTACTAACACGGTCTGTTTCCTTTTTCAAATGGATATTCAATCCCCCAGTCTTTTCTAAGTCCATCCATCTGTTCCATGATGCGAATACTTTCTTCATGCGGCATTTCCATACATTCAAGTTTTCCTTCACGGATAGCCTTCATAGAAGCGCGTACTTCATATTCAAACCCAGTGATCTGTTCTGGCATTGTAATTTCCCTTACAAATTCCCGATCCGGTGTATATACTTTTACCGCTGTAATATCATTAATATTTTCCGCAATCAGATACCCCTTGGTTCCATATATCATACCATATTGTTCTGTACCGGTAAGTGCACTGCTTTGTATAGAAGCCATCGATCCATTTTTGTATTTCAGAATAATGGAATTCTGTGCATCCACTCCACTGTCAAATTTTACACAGGAAGAAAGCGTTTCTTCAACATCATCGCCTAAAACCATGCTTGCAAAATTCAGTGGGTAAATACCTACATCTAATAGCGCTCCACCGGCAAGCTTCGGATCGATCAGACGTTCTTTTGTATGCATATCATATCCGAGATTTGCTGAAATCCCCTTTATTTCTCCGATTTCACCACTTGCAATAATATCATCGATTATTTTACGGGATGGAAGGTATCTTGTCCAAATTGCCTCCGTAATAAAGACTTCTTTTTCCTTTGCGAGAGCAAATACTTCTTTTGCTCCAACAGCATTTACAGTAAATGGTTTTTCACAAAGTACCGGTTTCCCATGATTGATACAAAGTTTGGCATGTTCTATATGAAACGGGTGTGGTGTCGCGATATAAATCAACTCTACTTCCGGATCATTTACCAGTTCTTCGTATGAGCCATACGCCTTTTCAAATCCCCATTCTTTGGCAAATTTCTGCGCTCTGTCAAGATTTCTTGCAGCAATGGCATATGCAGCCGCATCGTCCATACCGTCCAGTGTTTTCGCCATATTTTCTGCAATTCGCCCAGCACCGATAATTCCAACTTTCATCTGTTCCATTTCTTTATACTCCTTTTTTCACATATTATTCTACATAGAAATCCATCCAAATGCATTCGCCACAGAACTGATCAAAATAATCAGAACAAAGATTGGACACAGGTATTTAATCATAACAGCAAAAATCTTCTTTCTGCGGAATGCACTTTCTCCATGAATAATCTCTTCTTCTATCTTCTTTACCCCAACAACTCTAGCTACCAAAAGACTTGTCATCAGTGCCGCGATCGGCATCATTACCGAATTAGTCAGGAAATCAAAGAAATCCAAGAACTGCATACCAATAATTTTCACAAATGCAAGTGGTCCATATCCAAGTGAAGATAAACTTCCTAATACTATCATGATCACACCAACAAGCACAGTAGACTTTTTACGACTCCAGCCGATTTCATCTTCAAATGTAGATACTGCACTCTCTGTCAATGCGATTGAGCTTGTCAGCGCAGCAAAAAGAACAAGCAGAAAGAACAGAATTCCAATTGCTGTTCCCAATCCCATATTCTCAAACACCTTTGGTATTGTAATAAACATCAGTGCCGGCCCTGCCTGTAACGTATCCGGATTTCCACCTGAAAACGCAAATACGGCTGGGATGATCATAAGTCCTGCCATAATTGCAATCGCTGTATCAAATACTTCTACATTTCTTGTAGAATCTTCAATCGAAATATCTTTCTTCATATAAGAACCAAATGTGATCAAAATTCCCATAGCGATCGATAGGGAATAAAACATCTGTCCCATAGCAGCTACCACAGACATCCATGAGAAATTCTTTGGATTTGGCACCAGAAAATACTTCACGCCTTCCATTGCACCTGGTCGTGTTACTGAGTAAATGGAAATGATCAGCGAAAGCACGATCAAAATCGGCATCATAAACTTTGAAACACGCTCAATTCCATTCCGAACACCTGCATAAATAATAATCAATGTAATCAGACAGAATATGATAAAACAGATTTCTGTAGAAAATCCATTTGAAATAAACTCTGAAAAATATCCATCTTGAGCCAGACTACTGCTGTTCCCTTTTACATATTCCAAAAGGTACTTGATAACCCATCCTCCAATTACAGAATAATATGGTACAATCAGAACCGGAATAATCGCATTAATCCATCCCCCAAAAGAAATCCATTTTGACTTTCCGAAAGATTTGAACGCACCTACCGGACTTTTTCTTGTCATACGGCCAATTGCTGATTCAGCAATTATCATCGTATAACCGAAAGTAAGGGCTAACAGAATATAGATAAGCAGAAAAATTCCTCCGCCATATTTTGCCGCAAGATAAGGAAACCTCCAGATATTTCCAAGACCTACAGAAGCTCCTGCTGCTGACAGTACATATCCTAATTTACCAGAAAATGTACTCCTTTTTTTATGATTATCCATAACAAAATCTCCTCTTTTATTCTAAAATTAAATACACTCATTTGATTTTATCATGATAATCCTTTAAAGTCACTAGTAAAATCAAGTATAGCCTTAAAAATATAAAATAAGTTTTGTCTTATAATTAATCTTCTTCGCATCCATTATTGCACTCTCTTTTTGATTATACTACTTTCTGATTGTGAAATAAATCTCTGTCTGCTGTTTTATATTAAAAATAATTTCTTAGTATAAAATTAAAAAGTCCGGAAAGACTAAGACGGGGTGAGCGATGGGATCTTGGTTAGAGACCTTAAGAATGTCTTAGTCTTTTAGACTTTTATAAAAAATAGAGTGTATATAATGTGCTATCAGGCAGATTATTCGCTGCTACCTGACAGCACAGATGGTCTTTAATAAACAGAATCATCTCCATAATACGAAACAACCAGATAGTCTCCTTCCTGGAGATTATTCCTGTCTTTTAAACTTAAATGATTTGCTTCTGCCAGCTCATCCATATATTCATATATGGAATCTTCTGTTCGTCTGTATCTTTGTGCAATGCTCCAGAGTGAATCTCCTTTTTCAAGCTGGACACTTTTATAATATCTCTCTCCGGAAGGTTCTTCAGCTTTGCTATCGTGCGCACTGGAGAAAAAGCTTCCAAATCCAAAACTCAATGACATAACCATCACCAGAGCCGCAATTCCTGTCACAAACCGTCTGATAGAATTCGTCTTACGGTGCTTTGCATAATGACAGTGCTTCTGTCCTTTTGCTCCTGCATGATATCGATCTGCATACATATCTTTTCTTTTCTCTGATCTCATGATAATTCCTCCCTTTTCTTCTGTAATCTTTTCAGTTCTCCTATATACCAGAAAGCATGTTCTCGAACAACTGTTCTGTTACCAATATACAGCAAGAACATACGTTTGTCAATATGCAAATCGAACGTATTTTCTAAACATTTGTTTGCTATTTTTTCTTCTGTATGATATGATAATTTTAATAGTTCAGATAATACTTCAAATTGATATAGATACAGATTTAGGAGGTCTTTTATGAGTAAAGGTAATATTAGCAAGAAACAGGAAGAGATACTTGAATATATTAAGTCCCAGATCCTGCAACGTGGTTTTCCACCGGCTGTACGTGAGATCTGTGATGCTGTGAATCTGAAGTCAACTTCTTCTGTACACTCTCATCTCGAGACTCTTGAGAAGAACGGATACATACGACGTGACCCAACCAAACCACGTGCAATCGAGATTCTGGATGATTCATTTAATCTCACAAGACGTGAGATGGTTCAGATTCCGATCGTAGGCCATGTAGCTGCAGGAGAACCGGTTCTTGCACAGGAGAATATTGAAGATTACTATCCTGTTCCTACTGAATATATTTCATCAAATAAAGAACTCTTTATGCTGAAAGTTCAGGGTGAAAGTATGATAAATGCCGGTATACTGGATGGAGATTATGTCATTGTGGAAAAGCAGGCAACTGCAGAGAACGGTGACATGGTTGTTGCTCTGATTGATGACGGTGCAACGGTAAAGACGTTTTACCGAGAAGAAGGTGTGATCCGTCTTCAGCCGGAGAATGATGCAATGGAACCATTTATCCTTGAAGATGTTACGATTTTAGGGAAAGTTGCTGCTGTTATGCGCTTCTTCCGTTAATTTTAAAAAAAACAGGTGATTACTTGCAGAAGCATCTCAGATAGAAGTGCTTTTTGCAAGTAATCACCTGTTTTTTATATATGTTCTTCTCCATATCCCTTTTTTTCTTACTATCATAAATATTTTTTCAAATGCATCAAAAAAGCCGGATAAGATGTACAGGTATTCTCAACCTGTCATCTTATCCGGCTATTGTTTCCATTGAACAACTCACCCTTCGATGCTCGTATCTATATATGACATATTCAGATGATTCAGTCAGTACTGTTTTATACTATTTTTTTGCAAGTTCGTACATTGCTGCTGCCGTAATCTGCAGTGCACGGAGAAGCTTTTCTACTTCCACATGTTCATCTGGCTGATGGATCACGTCTGCTTCACCTGGAAATACCGGTCCGAATGCAACCATGTTCGGGAATTTCTTTGCGTAAGTTCCACCACCGATTGCAAGTGGTTCCAAGTGCTCGCCAGTCTCTTCTTCATATACATGAACGAGCTTTGTCACCAGTTCAGAGTCTTTTGGTACATAGAGAATTTTGTGGTTATTTTTCCGGAGCACATCGAATGTGTAACTGTTGATATGATTGATCAGTGTATCATCAACAACTTTCGGATCTGCATTTTTTGGATAACGGACATCTAATGTAAAATAGGTCTCTTCTCCATCATAATAAACAATACCAAGGTTTACGGTTGTCTCACCAGTTTCTTCATCCACATAATGTACTCCCAGTGATTCTCCATTTGTCTCCGTTCCGATCTCTTTCAGAAGAAATTCCATCAGTTGCTGGAATTCTCCACCAAATTCATTCTCTTTCACTGCATTCAAAAGAAGAATTGCTGCATTTACACCAAGATGCGGGGTACTTCCATGTGCACTTCTTCCCACCGCTTCAACGATTGTTTTTCCGTTTTCATGCGTCACAGTGATTCCTTCTGTCTCTGCTACCTTAATGTCTCCTTTTACGATCAGTTTACAAGTTGGAATCACGACATTGTCAGCAATTCCACCACCAAAATATTCCACTTCGATATGACCTTTGTCATAAACCTTAGAACCGCCTTTGATTCCGGTCGTTCCTTTTTCACAGAAAATAACAGGAAAATCTGCATCCGGAGTAAATCCGATCGTCGGCATCTCATATCCGTTCTCTACGTAATACGCCGCGCATGAAGAGCCACATTCCTCATCAGATCCAAAAATAACACGGATTCTACGGTCAATTGGAAGATTCAGGTCACGGATCGCCTTCAATGCGTAAATTGATCCAATGATCGGTCCCTTATCATCCAGACATCCTCTTCCCCAAAGAATTCCATCGTGGATCTCGGCACCATAGGCAGGATAAGTCCAACCGGTATCGCCAGCCGGTACAACGTCTACATGACCAAGAACGCCTACCATCTCTTTTCCTTCTCCATATTCTACCCAGCCTATACGATTGTCTGCCTGCCCAACCTTGAAGCCAAGCTTGCGGCCAAGTTCAAGGGCATCTTCCAGAGCAGCCTTCGGTCCCGGACCATATGGCGCGTCTGGCTGTGCCTCACCACGCACGCTTTCAATTCTCATGTTCTGTTGGATTCCAGCAAGAATTTCATCCTTCATCTCCATAATCCTGCTGTTTAATGCTTCATAACTCATTATTACATTCCCCACTTTCTTGTGTATTCCATCTGTATTCTATTATACACGATACATCTTTAGAAACCAAATAATAATTTAACAAATCTGCTCCGAATCCAGCACGATCGTAAATGGACCGTCATTTAAAAGAGATACCTTCATATCCGCGCCAAAGCTTCCTCTTTCCACAACCGGGATCACTTTCTTACATTCTTCAATAATATATTCATACAGTTCATTTGCCATATCCGGTGCACCTGCCTCAATAAAACTTGGGCGGAATCCTTTTTTACAGTTTGCATATAAGGTAAACTGGGAAATCAGAAGAAGTTCTCCATCCACATCCTTTAGGGCAAGATTGGTCTTTCCGTTCTCATCTTCAAAAATGCGAAGTCCTGTCAACTTCTTTACCATTTTGTCTGCAATCACCCTGGTATCATCCTGTGCCACTCCGATCAGCACCATAAATCCTTTCCCAATCTTTCCGATCACTTCTCCTTCTACCGCAACCTCGGCATGTGTTACTCTCTGAATTACAAATTTCATGTTTTCTTGTCTCCTCTTTCTTCTCTTTATTTGACACTATAATGCCTGTGTTCCGAAATTATCAGAACATAAGTATTTTGCTACAGGTCTAAAAAACGGGGGATTTTTATTTCCCCCGTCTTATAACATTATAATCGCTGTTCTTACTCTTCCAAGCTTGCCTCTAATTCAAGAAAATCTTTGATAGCTTTCACACATCCGTCAACACCAAACTTGGAACTGTTTATACAAATATCATAACTTTCGGCATCGCCCCATTTTTTGTTGGTATAATAATTGTAATAGCTTGCCCTGCGTTTATCTGTCTTATGTATCAGATCTTTTGCTTTGTTATCTGTCAGTTCATTCAGCTTTGCTACATTTTTAATCCTGTCTTCCAGATCTGCATGAATGAATACACTTAGTACATCATCCCGCTCTTCCAGTGCATAATCCGCACATCTTCCTACCAGTACACACGGCCCTTCCTCCGCAATCTTTTTGATCGCATCAAACTGCGCAAGGAAAATCTTGTGATTTAGTGGCATTTCATTGACAGAACCGGATGCAAATCCCATAGAATATGTATCCATTACCAATGAATAGAGAAAACTGTTCGTCGGTTTTTCATCATGTGTCTCAAAAAGCTCTTTGCATATCTTACTGTCCTTTGCTGCCCGTGACAACAATTCTTTATCATAAAACTCAATTCCCAGTTCATCTGCCAGACGTTTTCCAATCTCGCGTCCTCCGCTTCCAAACTGACGACCTATTGTTATAATTGTATGTGTTTTACTCATAAACGTCACGCTCCTTTGCAGGTCATTATTCCATGATTATCCTATACATATTATATAACAATTCATAATAAATGTATAGATTTTCATGACATTTTGCGTAGTTTTTTCAATAAATTTTCAAAATATTCCGGAAGTGGGGC
>OLGH01001773.1_pt1 | contig 19181 bp, 10 predicted proteins | sample 1604851 | NCBI WGS metagenome assembly OLGH01 (sample SAMEA3888894, study PRJEB22519) | human gut metagenome | biome: human gut; feature: human-associated habitat; material: faeces | place: Denmark | collected 2010 | reverse complement strand
ATCTTACCCGATGAATTTGCTTAGCGGAGGTGAAAAGACCCGTGTATTTCTGGCAGGTATGGACATCCATCACCCACCTGTCATACTTATGGATGAACCGACCAATCACCTCGATTCTTCCGGCAGACAACATTTATACGACTGGGTAGAGAAATGCCGCTCCACACTGTTAGTTGTAAGTCATGACCGCACTCTGCTTAATCTTCTCCCCGAAATATGCGAACTGGAAAAGCATCAAATCAATTACTATGGAGGAAATTATGAATTCTATAAAGAACAAAAAACGCTGATGCAGGAAGCATTGCAGCAACGTATCGAAGAAAAAGAGAAGGCACTGCGCATTGCCCACAAAGTGGCACGCGAAACGGCCGAACGCAGGGACAAACAAAATGTGCGTGGAGAAAAAAATCATATTAAAAAGGGAGTTCCTCGTATTGTGCTCAATGCGCTTCAAGGAAAATCAGAAAAGAGTACCAGCAAACTTAACAGCACCCATCAGGAGAAAGCCGAGAAGTTAAGAGACGAACGCAACCAGCTTCGAAGTTCGCTCTCCCCAACCGCTACATTAAAAACCGATTTTAATAGTTCCTCGCTCCACACCGGAAAGATATTGGTGACAGCAAAAGAGGTTAACTTCGGTTATCATCCCAATTCAATCAACAGTCATATTCAGATGAATAATGAAGCAAATCTTGCTGATACAGGTAATCATCCCAGTCCGGACAGTAATGATATTCAGGACAATAGCGATTTCAAACAGCAACTCTGGCAAACCCCTATCAGCTTCCAACTAAAGAGTGGAGACCGCCTCCGTATAGAAGGGGCCAACGGCAGTGGGAAAACAACTCTTTTGAAGCTAATCACCGGACAGTTCCAGCCACAGGAAGGAAACCTGACGCGAATGGAATTTACCTATGTTTATCTGAATCAGGAATATTCTATCATCGACAACCGGAACAGTATTCTGGAACAGGCTTACGCTTTCAATAACCGGAACCTGCCGGAGCATGAAATAAAGACCATTCTGAACCGTTATTTATTCCCTGCTTCCGAATGGGATAAATCCTGCCGGAAACTTAGCGGCGGTGAGAAAATGCGTCTTGCTTTCTGCTGCCTGATGATTAGCAATAATACTCCCGATATGTTTATTCTGGATGAACCGACCAACAATCTGGATATACAGAGTATTGAAATCATTACTGCTACCATCAAGAACTATACGGGTACTGTAATTGTAATCTCACACGACGATTATTTCATTCAGGAAATCGGTATCGAGCAACGTATTTTATTAAGCTAGTCTATTGATATTTTATCCGGGAAGTCTACATATCAACCTAGTTTTTTATAACTTCGCAGCGCAAAGAAAAGAATTGGAATAAAATGGATCAGACAGCACAATCATGGTGGTTTATCTTTTACAAAGACCAACTGCTTCTTGAGAAAAAAGAGGATGGCATATATGCCATCCCGTGTGGAGAAAGCTCTCCTATTGTTATTAAAGAAAAAACAACCGTACACAATATCACTACACTGGAAGGGAGAAACTGCAAGGCTTTCTCCCTCTCCTCTCCCATTGAAGAATCGGAGCAATGGATCATGATAGGGCTTCGTGCCTCCTATGAATATCTTCCTTTGTCTCATTATCAGACAGCAGGAAAAGCATATGAGATTCTGCATTGGGATAGAAACAGCCGCTTTTGTTCCGCCTGCGGCACGCCTATGGAACAGAAAGAATCTATCATGAAGCGTTGTCCGAAATGTGGCCGGGAGGTATATCCTTCCATTTCCACAGCGATTCTTGTATTAGTGAGAAAAAAAGACTCACTACTCTTAGTGCACGCCCGCAATTTTAAAGGAACATTCAACAGTCTCGTTGCCGGATTTCTGGAAACCGGAGAAACGCTAGAAGAATGTGTAGCACGTGAAGTGAAAGAAGAAACCGGACTGGATGTAAAGAATATCACTTATTTCGGTAATCAGCCCTGGCCTTATCCCAGCGGACTAATGGTCGGCTTTATTGCTGATTATGCCGGAGGGGAAATCAACCTCCAAGATGAAGAATTGAGTTCGGGAGACTTTTATACAAGAGACAATTTACCCGAACTTCCCAGAAAACTTAGTCTTGCCCGAAAGATGATTGATTGGTGGATAGAGCATCCAAATGAATAAATCAAACATGGAAAATATCATCAAAGGAATCCGTCAGTATGTTCCCGAAGCCTGCTTAGAGATGGGTAAAATGAACATTTACTAAAAACAATCATAAATTAGCCCCATGGAATTATCAACAAAAACACCCCGAATTGAAGTAGTAGATGCTCTTAGAGGATTTGCTGTAATGGCCATCCTTCTGGTTCATAACCTGGAGCATTTCATTTTCCCCGTATATCCGGAAAGTTCTCCTGAATGGCTCACCATTTTGGATGCCGGAGTATTTAATGCGACATTTTCACTGCTTGCCGGAAAGTCTTATGCCATATTCGCTCTGCTTTTCGGATTCACTTTCTATATCCAGTCGCACAACCAGCAGTTGAAAGGAAAGGACTTTGGTTACCGCTTTTTATGGAGAATGATATTGCTGGCAGGATTCGCTACTTTGAATGCTGCTTTCTTCCCGGCAGGAGATGTCCTGCTTCTGTTTGTTGTAGTCAGTCTTGTACTATTTATCGTACGTAAATGGAGTGACAAAGCGATTCTAATCACCGCCATCTTGTTTTCACTGCAACCGATTGAATGGTTTCATTATATAATGAGCCTTTTCAATCCTGCCTATACCCTACCCGATTTGAATGTCGGAGCCATGTATGCTGAAGTAGCGGAATACACCAAAGCCGGAAACTTTTGGGATTTTCTGATAGGTAATGTTACGCTGGGACAGAAAGCAAGTCTGTTTTGGGCTATCGGTGCCGGACGTTTCTTGCAGACTGCCGGACTTTTCCTGTTTGGCTTATATATCGGACGCAAAGAATTGTTCGTAACTACCGAATCTCATTTGAAGTTCTGGATGAAAGCACTTATTATTGCAGCTATCAGTTTCGCGCCACTGTATTCTCTGAAAGAACAGGTCATGCAAAGTGACAGCAGTTTAATTCAGCAAACGGTAGGTACTGCCTTTGATATGTGGCAGAAATTTGCATTTACGATTGTACTTGTTGCTTCTTTCGTGTTGCTTTATCAGAAGGATCAGTTCAAGAAAACTGTATCTAATCTGCGATTCTACGGAAAAATGAGTTTGACCAATTATATTTCTCAATCTATTTTGGGAGCCATTATCTATTTCCCATTCGGATTCTATCTTGCTCCTTACTGTGGATATACTCTTAGCCTGATTATCGGTATTATTCTTTTCCTGGCGCAGGTTCGGTTCTGCAAATGGTGGCTGTCTAAACATAAACAAGGACCATTGGAAACAATATGGCATAAATGGACTTGGATAGGCACGAAGAAATAACAGAAAAAAAAATAGCACTGACTGAAAAATAGACTAAGAAAGCAGGCCACGAAATACACATAACTACAAACGAACAACTTACGAATATGAAACTGAACGTATCACTCTAAAGCATCAACAAAACATGTGTATCCGCAGCCTGCGGGTTGAAATTGAGATGATGTCAATACAACAAGATTCGGGCAAGAAGGATTAGCAAGTGGACTTAAAGAATGCAAAGGAAATGAAAGAACTGTGCCAAGTTGGGGAAAAAGCCCGAAAATAGGCAGAATCAGGGCTATGTATAGAGAAAAAGAAGCGCCTCCATAATCTTCGAAAAGACCATGGAGGCGCTATTTATTATTTATCTTTCGTTATCTATATCTGAAATTTCAGAAGAAACAAAATCAGATACCCAATGATTTCTTCACTGCTTCAATCTTTTCCATTGCAGCAGATTCGGCAGAAGCATAACAATTGCGGCAACCCATTTCACCCTGAACTTCCATATAGAACTTAATCTTCGGTTCTGTACCTGAAGGACGAACAGAAACTTTGCTACCGTCTTCAGTGAAATATTGAAGTACGTTAGATGGTTCCGGCATATCGATTGCAGTTACGTTACCTTTATCATCTGTCTGTTTCAGTGTCTTATAATCTTTGCTCAAGATCACTTTAGAGCCACCCAATTCTTTCGGAGGATTGGCACGGAAGTTCTCCATCATAGCTTTGATTTCTTCTGCACCACTCTTACCCGGTTTCACTACGTTTACAGTAAACTCTTTAGAGAATCCGTATTCTACGTAGATATCCAGCAACAACTGATACAAGGATTTTCCATTATCTTTTGCCCATGCAGCAACTTCAGCAATCAAACAGCAAGCTGATACGGCATCTTTATCGCGAACGAAATCTTCGGCAAGGAATCCGTAGCTTTCTTCACCGCCACCGATATATTTCTGTTTGCCTTCACGCAGACGGATTTCACGGGCAATCCATTTAAATCCGGTGTAGCAGTCAAGCATTTCGATATTGTTCTTATCTGCGATTTTCTTGATTAGTTCAGTTGTAACGATTGTCTTCACGCAGAACTCGCCACCTTTAATCTTACCCAGTTGTTTGTACTGTGTCAGAATATAATAAAGGTACATCATACAAGTCTGATTACCGTTAATCAGTACCCATTCGCCTTTATCATCCTTGCAAGCAATACCCACACGGTCAGCATCCGGGTCGGAAGCCATAACGAGGTCAGCATCAATTTCTTTGGCAAGGTTTACAGCCATAGAAAGAGCTTCCGCGTTTTCCGGGTTCGGAGATACGACAGTCGGGAAGTTACCGTCCTTAATCATCTGTTCGGGCACAGTAAATACGTTTTCGAATCCCCACATTTTCAATGCACGAGGAATCAACATCATACCTGTACCATGAATCGGAGTATAGACAATCTTCATATCTTTGTGACGGGCGATAGCTGCCGGATCAATAGAAACAGTTTTCACCATATCCAGATAAATCTTATCGATGTCTTCACCGATAATCTGAATCAAATCCGGATTTCCCTGGAATTTAATATCAGCAGCAGAAGCAATTGCATTCACTTCGTCGATGATACCTTTATCGTGTGGAGCCAATACCTGTGCACCATCGTCCCAATATGCCTTGTAACCGTTGTATTCTTTCGGATTGTGAGAAGCAGTCAGAATGATACCGCTCTGGCAACCGAGGTGACGGATGGCGAAAGACATTTCCGGTGTCGGACGCATGTCGTCAAACAGATATACTTTGATACCATTGGCAGAGAAAATATTAGCAGAAGTCTCCGCAAACAAACGGCTGTTGTTGCGGCAATCGTGACCTACTACTACAGAAATCTGCGGCAGGTCTTTGAAGTTCTTTTTCAGATAGTTGGAAAGTCCTTGAGTGGCAGCACCTACCGTATAGATATTCATACGATTGCTACCTACACCCATAATACCACGCAGACCACCAGTACCAAATTCAAGATCTTTGTAGAAAGCTTCAATTAGTTCGGTTTTATCATCGTTTTCCAACATACGCTTCACTTCAGCCTGGGTTTCAGCATCATAAGCCGGGGTTAGCCATTTTTCGGCTTTTTCAGTGACCTGTTTAATAAGTTCCTGATTTTCCATTTCGATTGTTATTTATTGGTTAATGAATTATTTATTATCAATTTCTTGAGCACACAAATGTAAAATAATAAGTTTATAATTCCTATTCTTTTAATTGAAATTTGAGAATTAAGAATTAAAAAGCGATATACTTAATACCTAATATCTCATACTTAATATCTATTCTTGTGGCACTTTATATCTGTCACCAGTCTGCTTGACATATTCCTGCAAGAATTCTTTCGGATATCCGGGACGCATCACTCCGGCAGGTTGTCCGATAGAATTACGCTCAAACTTACCGTCTTTAACACGTTTCACCACTCCATCATTGTACTTCACAATCAAGAATGTACCCAATTGTTTCCAAGTATCGAAAGTGCTCTGTGCGGTCATATTTGTATAGTTTGTCAGAAAGTCAACCGCTGCGTTCTTATCTTTTGCCAGCAGTTTGGCAGCCATTTCTTCAATGCCTTCCTGTGCATTGTTGAAAGTAGTTTCCATTTCTTTCTGCGCTTCCCGTACATCACCGATCATCAAATCATAACGCGGATAGACCATATTAGATACCCAGTTGAAAATCCAGAAAGCAGAATTCCAGGAGAAAGTAATATAATCGGCCCCATCTACACGGGTATAACATACCGGCACTTTAGTAGCACAACAATAAACCGGGGTAAATACAGCCATGTTCGCATCATCCACGCCAAACCAAAGTACACCGCCTATCGGGTCCGGCTTATGAGCCCGCATTTGTGCAACAAATACAAACCCGCTTTGTTGAGTGGAAATCGGACGTTCGTTGAAATATTCCTGGCCGTCTACTTTGAAGTTCAGAGGAGAAAGACGATAAGGTGTCTTATAAGGTCCGGCTCCGAAATCATTGGAGATGTCAAGAGGCGTTCCTTCATAATGGTCGCGCATCATATCTTTCACATCTTGCACGGATAACTTATGTTTCGGTTTCACAAAAAGAGGCATCGGCGTATTGGTCTTTCCCTCAATGTAAGGAAGATAATCTTTTCCGTTATCTGTGAACTTATTAAAATAGCTCCACACGCGAGCCTCACAGAAACGACGTGCACCAAAATCAAGAGGCGCATAGGCTAATGAGAAGCTAAAGTCTTTGTTTACTCCATTAAAATATCCCTTCTCACGGGCAAAAGAAACGACATCCGGAGAGTACATACAGTTTTCCTTGTCGTTCATATCAAACTGGTGGATACGTGACTGGTTGGCATGGGCCGAAATGCAATCATCAGGCACACGTACAGCTACCCAAACTGCTCCACGGATGCCGGGACCTTTACCAATCATTTCCATAATCCATATTTCGTTCGGATCGGCAATAGTAAAGGATTCTCCTTCGCTATAATAGCCGTATTGCTGCACTAAGTCGGTCATGATCTTAATTGCTTCACGGGCAGTGCGCGAACGCTGCAAACCGATATAAATCAGACTTCCGTAATCGATAATCCCTGTAGAATCGGCCAATTCCGGACGTCCGCCGAAAGTTGTCTCACCAATGGTAACCTGATATTCATTCATATTACCGACTACATTGTAAGTCTGGCGTGCCTGCTCTATTTCTCCCAGATACTTGCCGGTATCCCATTCATAAACTTTCAGCATCGTCCCTTTTGGATAGGTAGCAGCCGGATAATGATAAAGTTCTCCGAATAAGCCGTACGAGTCGGCAGAATAGGAAACAATCGTCGAGCCATCGGCAGACGCATTTTTTCCGACAATCAGGTTGGTGCAGGCGAAGGTGTTCGCCACAGCCGCCATCAATACGGCGGCACAAAGAATAATTCTTCTCTTCATAATAAATATATGATTCACTTTTAATAATTTACCAAACAAAGCTTTCACGGGCCACTGTTTCATTCCCACAATAGTCGGTCACTGTAAATTCAACAGTATGCTTGCCTCCTTTCTTTACGCGTTTGGGATCCAACGTACATTCCCAGTATGATTTCACAATATTGGGACGTCCGAAAAGCGCATACTTTCCGTCAATCGTTCCACGATAGGAAGCAATTCCGGTGCCCTGATCTTTCAAACGATAGACAATTTTTCCGTTTCTTCCCCACTGATTCTTGTTGACAGGGATAATCTCCGGCGGGATGGTATCGATGGCAACAGTGTAAGTTCCCAACTCCCGGATAGATGCTTTCATGTATCCGTCTTCATACTTTCCGCCTACGCTGTACTTTCCTCCTTTGGGAGTTATGCGGGCCACATAATATTTCGTCGTATCGGCAATTGGTTTTCTACGCAACCCGATACACAACTCACAAGCTGCATGCAGCGGAACCGCCTTATCATTCAGCTGATAAGTAAAAGCAACGGCACCACTATCCGCCTTCACCTGATAATTGAGGGGAACATCATCATACAACATTCCTTTCGGAACAACCAGGTTCAATCCCGGTTCTTGCAGATAATTAGTCTTATTCCAGGTAAAATAATATTTCTCCCGATGATTCAACGGTTCAATCGGCTGTTTCCGCCCCCGTACGGTGAAACTATATTTGGAAGTGTTTCCAAAAGCATCTTTTAATGTATATAAGAACTGATAGTCCCGTTCCTCATCAATCGTCACCAAGCCACGGTTATCATTCGATGCTTTTAGTAGACGCAAAGTGTTGCCCGGATCAATGAATGATTTCATATATTGCCCATAAGTCCAGGAATTAATCATCCGGTTCTCTTCCTGCGAGAAGCGATCTACGGTGCTACGAAATATTTCATTTCCATCTACCGTAAGTACAACCGAATAAACTCCATAATGGTTATTCACTCCATCCATGTAATCGTATGCTTTGATCCCCACACCTATCACTCCCCATGCTTCCACCGGACGCTCACTATTAGGAAGGATGATTTTATTCTCTTGCTTTCCATCCACTACTCCTTTACCCAGTTGTGGAAAAAATAGGATACCATCCGCTTTCGGAGCACGCGTATCTTTTATTTTCGATTGAAAGAAAGGCATAGGGTCAATATAATCTCCCGATTCCGTTTCAAACACATCCAGATGAAGATGCGGACCGAACGAATATCCGGTATTTCCGCTCCATGCGATCTGCTGACCTCCTTTTACCGGATATTCTTCCGGTTCGGGAACAATCTCTACTTCCCAGCTTTCTTCTTCATATTGAAGTTTCTCCACCCTTTCGGCAATGGGAGAAACAAAACCACTCAAATGGCGGTTGATCGTTGAATAGCCATTGTGATAACAGACATCAAGTACATATCCCGAACCATTCGTGACGCGAATACGCGAAATATAGCCATCAGCGAGAGCACGAACGGGTTTACCGATAACTCCGCCTGTCTTAAAATCCAGTCCGCCGTGGAAGTGATTGGAGCGAATTTCTCCAAAGTTCCCACTCAATGTAAGAGGAAAGTCAAAAGGAGGTACAAAGGTTACTTGCTTCTTCTCTTGTCCATACCCTCCGATGCAGCAAGCCAACATCAAAGCAGTGATATATCGTCTCATCATTCCGTTCACTTTTTTACTCCCGCAAATGTACACTATTCCCACTAAACTATGAAATATCCGAGGAGAATGATGACCGTAGATACTAGTTAATATTTCTTTTTAATGTTATATTCATTGCAAATTAGTAGTCATTATGTTATTTATATTAGTACTTTTGTAGCCGTTTTTTAATTATAATTAAAAGTTAGAAACTCAATGAGAATGTATGTAAAAGTAATGGCAGCGGTCATTGCATGTATATTGCTGAGTGGAGAAGCGCTCTCGGCATTTGCAACTACCCCCGCTACAGAAAATCTGAGTTGGTTTAAAAAGAAAAAGAAGAAACCAGAAGAGAAAGAAGAGAAGAGTAAAAGCGACTACGAGAAATTAGTGGAAGACAGTAAAACGACCAAAGGGATGTTTGCTGTACATCAAAAGAAGAATGATTATTATTTTGAAATTCCCACCTCACTTTTGGGACGTGACTTATTAGTTGTCAATAAGCTGCAACGAGTTCCTGCCGAACTTAATGATGCGGGCGTAAACCGCGGAGTAAACTATGAGAATCAGATGGTTTGCATGGAATGGGACAAAGCGACGGGCAAACTAATGTTACGCCAACAACGCCCATTACCTCTGGCCCCCCAAACGGACGCTATCTTCCGTTCGGTAAAGGATAATTTTATCTCTCCGCTGATTGCCGCATTCAAGATCGAAGCAGTCAATGCAGATTCTACGGCATTAGTAATCAAGGTGAATGATATTTATGATGGTACGGAAACCAGTATCAATAACGTATTTACCAATATTAATCTGGGTACTTCGGCTATCAAGAATTTATCACGTATTCTATCCATCAAATCCTTTTCAAACAATGTCGTGGCAACTTCCGAGTTGACTACCCGGGTAACGGAAGGTACTACTACTGTTTATGTAACGGTGGAAGTTAGTTCTTCTATTCTCTTATTGCCAGAAAAGCCGATGATGGGACGATTCGACAATCAGAAGGTCGGTTATTTCACTAATCCGTTATTAAGTTTCAGTGATGCGCAGCAGCGTACGGATAAGACACAGTACATCACCCGCTGGCGTATGGAACCCAAACCGGAAGATCGGGAGGCTTATCTGAAAGGTCAGATGGTGGAACCTGCCAAACCGATTGTCTTCTACATTGATAATTCAACTCCTTACCAATGGCGTTCGTACATTAAGAAAGGTATCGAGGACTGGCAGATTGCCTTTGAAAAGGCTGGCTTCAAGAATGCGATTATCGCCAAAGAAATCACGGACAGTATGCATGTAGACATGGATGATGTCAACTACTCCGTACTGACTTATGCTGCTTCGGAAAAGAAAAATGCAATGGGACCTTCTCTGTTAGATCCCCGTTCCGGAGAAATCCTGGAAGCTGATATTATGTGGTGGCACAATGTGCTTTCTATGGTACGTGAATGGATTACTGTCCAGACCGGAACAGTGTGTCCGGAAGCACGTAATGTACAATTGCCTGATGCTTTGATGGGAGATGCCATTCGATTCGTCGCCTGCCATGAGGTAGGCCACTCTCTGGGACTCCGCCACAATATGATGGGTTCATGGGCTTTCCCGACAGATTCATTACGTTCCGAAGCATTCACTTCCAGAATGAACTCTACCGCTTCATCTATCATGGATTATGCACGATTCAATTATATCGCACAGCCTGGAGATGGCGTGAAAGTTCTTTCTCCGCATATCGGTCCATACGATATGTTCGCTATCGAATATGGATATCGTTGGTACGGAAAGAGTACTCCGGAAGAAGAAAAAGATATTTTATTCGATTTCTTGAGCAAACATACTGATCGGCTTTATAAATATAGTGAAGCACAGGATGTCCGCGATGCGGTAGATCCACGTGCACAGAACGAAGATTTAGGTGATGATCCGGTTCGCTCTTCTTTACTTGGTATTGAGAATCTGAAACGTATCGTTCCACAAATTCTTCAATGGACTACTACCGGTGAGAAGGGACAAACTTATGAAGAAGCATCTCGCCTCTACTACGCTGTAATCAACCAATGGAACAACTATTTATATCATGTCCTTGCCAATATTGGCGGTATCTACATTGAAAATACAATTGTAGGAGACGGCGTTAAAACTTATACATTCGTAGAGAAAGAGAAACAACAAGCTTCACTGAAATTTCTGATGGATGAAGTTTTGACATACCCTAAATGGCTGTTTGACACGGAAGTGGGGCAATATACTTATCTACTTCGCAATACTCCCATCGGAAAACAGGAGAATGCTCCTACACAAATCTTAAAGAACGCCCAAGCCTATATCCTTTGGGATTTACTTGGCAATACTCGTTTGATGCGTATGATAGAGAATGAATCTGTCAACGGAAAGAAGGCCTTTACAGTAGTGGAGCTTATGGACGGACTTCATAAGAACATTTTCGGTGTTACCGAACGCGGTGGTATCCCTAATGTTATGGAACGTTCTTTGCAGAAAAACTTCCTTGATGCATTACTTACAGCCGCTGCAGAACCGGAAGCCGTTAAAATCAACAAGAAGATCGCCAACGAACATTTCTTGCTTGACCACGCTACTCCTTTCTGTAGCTGTTACGCTGCCGAACAGCGTGCACTTCGTCAGGAAGACCGGATGGGTGCTCCACGTGTGCTCAATTTCTATGGCAGCCAGCTCAACCGTATTTCAGATGCTATTTCTGTGAAACGCGGTGAATTATTACGTATCAAGAAGTTGTTGCAGAACCGTCTCGGAACTTCCGATACTGCTGCACGCTATCATTATGAGGACATGATTCTGCGTATTAATACTGCTTTAGGAATCAAATAAAACCACTTATTACTTTAACTATCTACATTAATGAGAAAAAAATACTTGTGCATTCTTATATGCCTCTTTGCAAATGCGCTGGCCTTTGCCAGCGCTGCTAATCGTACAATCACCGGAGTCGTTATATCCGGTGAAGATAATGAACCTCTGATCGGTGCTTCCGTATATGTTAACGCAGATGACTTAAAAAAGGCCGGAGCATCACAGACTTCTCTAGGTACTATCACTGATATGGATGGTAAATTCTCCATTTCCATTCCGGAAAAGGTGACTAGGTTACATTGTAGTTATATAGGATTTGAAGAACAAGACATCGTTTTGCAAGCAGGAAAAGATACTTATCGTATTGTACTTCAAGCTTCTGCACACACATTGGGAGACGTCGTAGTAACCGGTTATCAAGAACTGGAACGTCGTAAACTGACTGCTGCCATTGCCAAAGTAGATGTAACAGATGGAATGGTAGGTGCTGCAAAAAGTATCGACCAGGCATTAGCGGGACAAATCGCCGGTGTGGCTGTAACGACAACTTCCGGTGCACCGGGAGCTCCAGCACGTATTCGTATTCGTGGCACTGCTTCACTGAATGGAACACAAGACCCGTTGTGGGTATTGGATGGAATACCTTTAGAGGGGACAGATATTCCTGACCTTGGAGACGAAGCTAATAACATTGTTGATATGAAACAATCATCCATTGCTGGAATAAGTCCGAATGATATTGAGAGTATCACTATTCTGAAAGACGCTGCCGCTACTGCCATATATGGTGCACGTGCAGCAAACGGAGTAATTATCGTGACAACAAAAAAAGGAAGAACAGGAAAGCCTATCATTAATTTCAACACTAGGTTAACTTACACTCCTAATTTAGATACTTCGAAATTAAACCTTTTAAATTCTGAAGAAAAAATTAATTTAGAATTAGAATTGATGAAAGAACCCAATGATGTTATTAATAATCTTCCAGCTTACTATCGTAAAGGAGGTGTAGCATCTGTCTTAAAACAATATGACTTATTCAATGTATATCAACAACAAGGCTGGAATGGACTTCCCATTGAAGCACAAAATGCTATCAATCAATTAAAAAACATCAACACAGACTGGAATGATATTTTGTTTAGAGATGCTTTTACTCAAGAATATAATTTCAGTATCTCGGGAGGAAGTGAAAAAGTTACTTACTACAACTCGCTCGGCTATTCTAAAGAAGATGGTAACGTACCAGGAGTAAGTATGAGTCGTTTTAACCTGACCAGCAAAACTTCATATCAAATGAATCGTCTGTTAAAAATTGGTTTCTCTCTTTTTGCCAACAGACGAAAAAACACAAACTTTGTAACAGATTCGCATGGTTATTCAAACCCTATTTATTATGCACGTACAGCCAACCCATATCAAGAAAGTTACGATGCAGCAGGTAACTATATATATGACTATAATATTAATACAGATGATGAACCAAACCCCAATCAGGGCTTTAATATTTTTGAGGAACGAGCCAACACAAATAAAGAAACAGTAACAAGTGCAGTCAATGCAATGTTTAATGCAGACTTGCGTTTCAATGACCATTGGAAACTTACATCACAAGTCGGCTTACAATGGGAACAAGCTAACCAAGAACAATATATCGGAGGCAATACATTTACAATGCGCAACATGCGAGAGAATAGTAAATATGACAATGGTACAAAATATTTTATTCCCGAAGGAGGTATGCACAAAGTCAATAACGCCACGACATCGCAAATCACATGGAAAGTACAAGGAGAATGGAATCAATCTTTCAAAGATATCCATGAGGTTCAAATCATGGCAGGTTCCGAGATTCGAAAGAATTGGTATGATGCAATAGCCACCAATGCCTATGGATATGATCCTAAGACTCTCACAACAAAGCCAATTATCTTTAGAGACAAAGATGACGCCAAAAATTATCCATTACATACAAAAAGTTACACAGAAAATGCTTTTGCCTCATTTTATGCCAACGGTTCTTATACATTAATGAGACGTTACACATTAGGAGCAAGTGTTCGCATGGATGGTTCCGACCTTTTTGGTGTAGATAAGAAATATCGTTACCTACCAATTTATTCAGTTAGCGGTCTCTGGCGTATATCAGACGAACCATTTTTAAGAACAACGAAAAATTGGATGGATAATTTAGCATTACGACTATCTTATGGATTACAAGGAAATATAGACAAAAACACCTCTCCTTACCTTATTGGTGATTATAAAAACGAGACTATACTTAACAATGAGGAAACAAGTATCAGCATATCGGGAGCTCCTAATGACAAACTGCGTTGGGAAAAAACTGCTTCATACAATATTGGTGTCGATTTTTCTATACTAAAATCAGCTATAAACATGAGTGTGGACTACTATTACCGCAAAGGAACAGATCTTATTGGTATTAAAAACCTACCTCTAGAAAACGGCTTCGAAAGTATGACCATCAACTGGGCAAGTATGGAAAATAAAGGCGTAGAAATCAATCTGCAAACACGTAATATAACTACCCGTAATTTTTCTTGGTATACAACATTCAACTTTGCCTATAATTATAACAAAGTATTAAAAGACCTGACAGCTTCCAATAGTCTTACTCCTGGACTCGAAGGTTCTCCTGTCGGTGCTATCTTTGCAATCAAAAGCGAAGTCGATCCAGAAACCGGACGTATACTCATCTACCCGAAAGGAAGTAATGAAGCCGTTGATGTAGAAACATTGTTTGACATGAAAGATGAATGGGGTATTGGATATTACTCTTACAATGAAGATGCAGAGTTCCGACGTAATTTATATGAATATGCAGGTACTACTGACGCTCCTTATACTGGTGGTTTAATCAATACATTTAATTACCGTAATTGGGAACTAAGTTTTAATTTTGCTTACAATTTGGGAGCCCATGTCCGTACAAGTCCATCATATGATATAACCAGCTTCGACCCAGGACATAATGTAAATCGCGATATCTTGGACCGCTGGACACCGGAAAACCCAACTGGAAAATTACCAGCTCTTCTTAACCGTAACAATTATCCGGCAGACAACTATTTGTTTGATAACGTCAAAGAAGTCTACAGAAATCTTGATATATGGGTAAAGCGCCTTAGTTATGTACGCCTACAAAATATAAGACTGGCTTATACGCTACCACAGGAATGGCTACATAAAATAAATATAAATGGAGCAACCGTTGCCCTAGAAGGGCGTAACTTGTTTGTCTTTGGTTCCAGTTATAAAAATTACATGGATCCGGAATCAATGTTCAACCGTTATTCCACTCCTGTAGCCAAATCAATGACATTCAACCTAAGCCTTAACTTTTAAAATTAAAGATATATGGATAAGATAAAAAAACTATATACAATTTTCATAATCAGCGGATGCTTGGTTCTTTCCTTGACATCATGTGATAGTTTTCTGGACATTCAGCCTGTAGGAAAAGTTATTCCTAATACTTTGGAAGAATATAGAGCACTTATAACTACAGCTTATGGGGTAGATTTGACAGATAGAGGCATGTGTGACATGCGTACGGAGGATATTTCTGTCAGCAAAGACGAATTTGATCAAAATAACTTCAAAGACATTGAAAGATGGGTTACAAGTAATCCATCCGGAACAGAGTTTGGCTGGAGCTATTACTACCAAAATATTTATTATGCCAATGCTATCATCAACAAGAAAAATGAGATAACAGAAGGGAATGAAGCAGAAATTAATCAGTTAGTGGGAGAAGCATATTTTATGAGAGGGTATATGCACTTTCTGCTAGTCAACCTCTATGGACAACCATATACAAAAGAAGGAGCACCAACTAGCAAAGCCATTCCATTAAAATTATCACTGGATTTGGAAGAGATGCCGACACGTAATACAGTAGAAGAAATCTATGCATCTATTCTTTCCGATATTGAAAATGCCCGGCAACTCATCAACCATAAAGAATGGGAAACCGGTTATAACTATCGCTTCAGCAAACTTGCTGTAGATGCATTTGAATCACGTGTACGACTTTATAAAGGTGAATGGCAAGCGGCCTATAATGCAGCAGAACGTGTACTAGAACAGAAAAGCACATTGGAGGACTACAATAATAACAACAGCACCGACTTTCAGATGCCTAACACATATACTTCTGTAGAGTCTATCACAGCTTATGAGAATGTATATAGCCGTAACGGAATTAATGCTTCACTTGCCACCCCAACATTCGTTAAAATGTTCAAAGAAGGAGATCTTCGTACTGAAAGATATTTTGGTGATGCAGATGAGAAAAATGATGGCAACTACAAAATTATTAAAACCTATGAGACTTCACAATATAAATGTACTTTCCGTACTGCTGAACTCTATCTAAATGCTGCTGAAGCTCTTGCTCAACTAGACCAACTTCCAGAAGCTCGTGACTATCTGCTAAAACTAATGGAAAAGAGGTATACCTCTGCAGGATATATGCAGAAAAAAAACGAAGTAAATGCAATGAATCAGGCAGAACTTATTACCGAAATATTAAACGAACGGGCGCGTGAATTAGCTTTCGAAGGACATCGTTGGTTCGACCTACGCCGCACCACTCGCCCCGAACAAAGAAAAATAATAGATGGACAAACATTGATATTGTCACAAGATGACGAACGATATACACTGCGCATCCCTCAAAGTGCTATCGCAGCCAATCCTGATCTAATGAATTAATACACCACTTCAAAATACGGTGTCCTATCCTAAAACGAAGTTATCTTACATTCTGAGATAGCTTCGTTTTTCAATTCTATATACTCTATCTCTTAACTTTACGCCACACTATATTACTCATCGCTAAATCTTTATCCCCCAAAAACATTGCCGATTAACAGAAAATCCGTATCTTTGTCCGCACTTATTACGGAAAATAACGTAGAAGCGTTTAGAATATTATCCCTATTCAGAATCTGGTAAATTCATCAACAGTGAGGTAATGGCAACTAAGCGTTCACGTCTTTGTTATATGCAAGGGCGTGGACTCTGTTGTTCATTCACTGTTGGGCTTACCAGAGCCTTGAATAGAATGAACTAACGACGTCCACGCTTCTCTTGTATATATATGGTATCCGGACGCTTACCACACAAACAATAAAGAAAATGAGCAGCACTATTACAAAGTTCTTCGCTTCTTTTTTAGCTTATGGGGTAGCTAATAAGAAAAAGCGTTTTTCGGCAATTGGCCGTTTCTCCGAAGGATTGGCTCCCGTTAAAGGAAAAATCCAATGGGGATACATTAATAAAGAATATGACGTTGTCATTCCTCTAATGTATGAACGGGCTTTCTCGTTTAAAGAAGGATTAGGGATGGTAGTACTCAATTCTCAATACGGATTCATCGACCATACCGGACAAATACGGATTCCGTTTAAATATGCAGCCGCTCACTCGTTTGAGCAAGAATGTGCACGAGTATGTCAGGATGGATTATGGGGACTGATTGACAGACAAGGAAACTACATTCTTCCACCGACTTACAGTCAAATAGAACAATTCGCGGAAGGATTAGCCCTCGTCTCGCTACACAACAAAGTAGGATTCATTAATAAGAAAGGAGAAGTTGTCATTCCGCTGGAATATGATAATGGATGCTCTTTTTCTGAAGGATTGGCTGCTGTTTGCATTGAAAGCCAGTCGTCCAAGTGGGGATACATAAACAAAGATAATGAAGAAGTACTTCCTTTTAAGTACGATATTGCAGAACCCTTTTATAACAACATAGCTCGAGTGGGTCTCTATGGAAAAAGCATGAAAATCAACAAGCAGGGCAGTGAATGTCTATAAAACAACCACTCTACGCATTTATTCATCTCAACACGCGAGGCATTCTGTTCTAAAACATCCCCTTACGAATAACAACGTAAGGGGATTTTTCGTACTTTCGAACATGTTAAATCTTTAATACGCAACATTATGATTATCGGAGTACCAAAGGAAATCAAAAACAATGAGAACCGTGTAGGCATGACACCTTCGGGAGTGGCTGAAGTGGTAAAACAAGGGCATCGGGTATTTATCCAACATACAGCGGGAATAAATAGCGGTTTTCCGGATGAAGCATATCAAGCTGTCGGCGCACATATCCTGCCAACAATAGAAGATATTTACGCCACTGCCGAGATGATCGTAAAGGTGAAAGAGCCGATAATCACTGAATATAACTTAATAAGAAAAGGACAGTTACTATTCACTTATTTCCATTTTGCTTCCGACAGGGAGTTAACCCTTGCCATGCTCTCCAACAAATCAATATGCCTGGCTTACGAAACTGTAGAAGAAGCAGACCATACATTACCTTTATTAATTCCGATGAGCGAAGTTGCCGGACGTATGTCTATTCAGGAAGGTGCCCGTTTCCTGGAAAAGCCGCAAGGTGGAAAAGGTATTCTTTTGGGAGGTGTACCAGGTGTTAAACCGGCTAAAGTATTAATTTTAGGTGGCGGAATCGTAGGTAGCAATGCTGCGCAAATGGCTGCGGGAATGGGGGCAGACGTCACTATCACAGATATAAATCTGGCACGTTTGCGCTATTTGAGTGAAACACTTCCTAAGAATGTAAAGACATTGTATGCATCCGAACTAAGAATCAGAAAAGAATTGCCGGATGTTGATTTAGTTGTCGGTTCCGTATTGATTCCCGGCGATAAAGCACCACACCTGATTACTAAAGAGATGCTTTCGATGATGCAACCCGGCACAGTATTAGTAGATGTAGCAATTGACCAGGGAGGATGCTTCGAGACTTCTCACCCAACCACCCACAGTGCACCGACCTATATTGTAGACGGAATCGTTCATTATGCAGTAGCAAATATTCCGGGAGCCGTACCTTATACTTCCACTCTTGCACTGACTAATGCTACCCTCCCCTACGTGATCGCTTTAGCAAATAAGGGATGGAAAAAAGCCTGCAAAGATAATCCGGCATTGGCTCTTGGACTGAATATTGTAGAAGGAAAAATCGTTTATAAGGCCGTTGCCGACGTATTTGGTTTGAAGTACGATCCTATCAGCCTGTAACTATGCATTTTCACCATACAGTAATATAAAGTCTTACAGAGTTCTTTCTTTTTTTCAAAGTAAGGCTATCTCAATGTCTTACGTCTTCGATTGATAACCTTTAAAAAACTCTGCAAGACTTTGTATTACTCTGTGGTGAGCTATATCTTTAAAATAAATAATCTTTCTTTGCCGCCCGTTGATAAGCCGCTACCAATTCGTTCATTACTTC
>OLGH01001769.1_pt1 | contig 19191 bp, 10 predicted proteins | sample 1604851 | NCBI WGS metagenome assembly OLGH01 (sample SAMEA3888894, study PRJEB22519) | human gut metagenome | biome: human gut; feature: human-associated habitat; material: faeces | place: Denmark | collected 2010 | reverse complement strand
AGAACTTCATCCAATACAGTAACAGTAAATGTATCTCCAACCACCATTTTGTCCAGATCACTGAAAAGCTTAGCGGAAGGCAGCCCTCTATGTGCCGAAATAACAGCATGAGTATCACTTCCTCCTACCGGAAATGAAGAACCCTGTAAATGTCCGGCAGCGATGTTAAGAACCTCTTCATCTGTACCATGATATATCGGGAACTCTGCCTTAATAGCCGGAATTGAAATATACCCCATAATTCCGGAATCCGAAATATCAAGAATATTTTCATAACCGGAAATTTTATTGTACTGTGAAAATGGAGCTTGTAACTGTGCCAGTTGGTTATTATAATCACGTGCCTCGGCAATTATACGTTCGGTTTCATTGTCATCCAATTCAGCAACGACTCGATTATAATTTGCGATTGCACGAGTCTGAACCTTGGAATTCCACCAATTACTGATTATCGGATAAAGCATTACGGAGAGCCCCACCAGTAAGATTATTATTAATACAATTGTAGAAATCACATTTGCCTTTTTTCTTCTCATGGAACCCTCCCTAATGCCTGCCGGCAAAAAACTTCACCGGCAGGAATTTAAGGCTATAACAAAATTTTACTTCTTAAAATTAATCTTCACGATTGTTCATACGCTTCTTTGTAATGAGAGCTACACCTGCAAGAGCAACTACGCATCCACCGCCTACATAGAAGAGAGTTGTACCAATACCGCCAGTTGATGGTAACGTTGTTCCCTTGTTATTTTCGATGGTTCCTGCTACTATACCATCATCTGCATTTGCGCCAGTATCGTCCTTACCATTAACGCTACCTGTTAATTCTATTAAAGCAGCCGAAGCATTAGCATAATCATCCTGTGTAAACAATGTATTAGCATCAATCACTGCATTAAATGCAGTATCAGGAATATTATATTCTTCTGACCAATTAAGCTCCTTTAATTTGTAGTTGCCGTCATCAAGACCGATAACCTTAAAAATACCATTAGCATCAGACTTCAGTACAGTTGCACTATCTTCGTCATCAACCCAGCCTGTAAAGTAACCGGCTTCATTAACTGTTGCCCATTGATTTTTATCATTACCAAGTTTAAATTGTGCATTTTCAATTGTTGCTTTTGTAGCTCCATCAATCTTAGTAATATCAAGTTCATAAGTAAAAACAATTACCTTATCTTCAGGAGTTTCACCTGTATCATCAGGTGCACTTGAACCGTCACCTGTTTTGTTAGGATTGTTTGAATATTCAAGCTTTACCTTATTTTCCTGACCGTTACGGCCTATTATTGCTAAGTTAGCTCCACTAACATTTAACTTAGCTGTATATGTAACAGTTACAGTTGTTTTATCATCAACTGTGAGACCATCAACACCCTTGAGATCCATGATAACAATATTCATATCGTTACCATTAGCTGTAATTGTGTAATCAGTGTCTTTAACTAAAGTTTTAGTACCGGCAGTAACTACGATATTCTCAGGATTTCCAAATGTATCATCCAGCGTATCTGTAAAGTTCATGTAATAGTGATCATACTCATCAATATTTGAAGGCATTGTAGCAATGATTTTAAATGGAACATCTGTATTAGCGTCCCAGTCAGCTACGTCATTGAAGCCTGCACCATAACCGCCATCATCTGTTTTATCATCTTCCTGAACTTTCTTTACAACAGTAGGATAATCAATTTTAGTAGTTACTTCTACATTCTCTCCGCCAACTACCTGTAAAAGACCAAGAGTAAAAGCAGAGCCTGTTGGATCTGTAGCAGTAGCTGCTGACTCGTCAGCCATTACATAGTAACCGTCAGCAATGCCGCTGATTACACCTTCACTATATGTACCGGACTTTGTTGCAGCGTTTGCAACTGCCAATTTAGCAAATGCATTTGCTTCATCTGAATTGTCAGTCCATTTGCCAACAATGTCAGCTACTGCCTGTGCACCTGCTGCATCATTTGTTATCTCACCAGCAAATGAACTTCCGATTGTTGCATCAGCTTTAATAGCTGTAATGAAAGCAGTTACATTGATGCCATCACCCCAACCGGTAATAGTCAAGTTTGAGTCTGCATCGTTATATGTACCTGCAAATACCTGATATGCTGCTACATCACTATGTGTCATCTTGTCATTACCGGCCTTAACTGTGATTGAATTATCACCGGTAGCTGCTGATACAGAAAGTGAAGAAGCCATTGGAACAGAAAGAGCGGCTGCCATTAAAGTTGCTGTGATAACAGCATTGAGTTTCTTGAATTTTTTCATAATAAATCTCCGATCATATAATTTTATTTTTTTGTGGTACTGCGGTGAGCACGATATGTACTCATGCCGCAGATCCCACTAGCGTTTGTTTATTTTGCGGCATGTTTCCATCGCCGTTTGATAAGATAGAAAGCGGCAAACGAACTCAGCAAAATTACTGTGCCCGTTATATAATACCATGTTGTTCCTTTTCCGCCGGTAGAAGGCATGGTAACAGAAGTATTAATAACTTTGTTTCTGATTGTTGCAGTTGGATTATCTCCCGGATTTATTGCGTTGATGCAGAAATCTGTATCATTATCGCCGTCATCATATTTATAGGAGACTTCAAAACCTGCTGCACTCTTTTCGTCTTCCTCTACCCAATAATAGTAAGGATTTCCCTCTTCATCATAGGCAGGGAGGTTTGTAATAAGTTTTTCCCAATTATCAGTGAATTTCAGCGTAATTGAGGTTGTATTTCCAGTCCATTCAGCTTCGCCGACTAAAGCGTCATTTGCTCTGCTGCTATAGAAAGAAGCAGATCTGCGAAGTGAATATGTGTTGGAAGAAGCGTAAGTAATTGTATAACTATCAATATATATTGTTCCGTTATTCTTATGAAGTGTTATCTTATTATTTTTATTGCTATCCCAACCGCAATTAGCATTTACACCATCCTCAAACTCAACCACAACTACATTTCCGTCTATAGTTACATTTTTGATTTTATTTGGAGACGACGATGTAAACTCACCATCTCGGAAAATAATATCTATCTGGGCATTCCATCCGCCCAAATACATATGAAGCTGTGAATCATTTGGCATTTCAGAAGTATCAAAATCAAGCGTTATGCTGCTTATGTTTTTATTGTCTACGTCTATAGTTACATCTTGTTGACTATCATCAACAGTAATAGAACTGCCGGTAACTACATCTCCTCCACCGCCGTTAGTTGTTGTGGTAGTAATAGTAGTTGTAATTACAGAAGTCGTAGTTGACATTGACGTAGATGTTGTTGTTGATGGTACAGTTTTAACAGTAGTTGTCGTAGTTGTATTTTTAGTAGTGCTGGTAGTTTGAGTATCAGCAGAAATGGTAGTTACTATTGGTGCATCACTCGGATTTGTTGACCGATGAATATTAACCGTAACTGAATCTGCTTCGTGATTTTGACCGTCTGCCCATTCCTTTTTAATTTTCATACTAAGGGAAATAGTATTAGTTAATTCAACGGTCTTATCCTCACTGTCAATAGAAATTCCGTCATTATTAACTTCAGAAGTCAGAACATATCCATCAGGAACGACTTCCACAACTCTGTAATAATATTTTTCTCCGGAATCATTTTCAGAAGGTAGATCAACGTAAGAATATGTCCATTCAGGATCAGGAGACGGAGTTGGATAATCATAATTGTTCCAATCACCATTCTCACCAAGCTTTTGCTGTAGCTGCAATGTCAAACTATCCGGTCGACCATTACCGTTTCCATCATTCCATTTTTTCTTAACCGTAATGTCTAAGGACTCTGTAACCTTTGTATTGATCAAGGTAATCGGTGACATATCCTCATCACTGATTATCTGACCATTCGCCTTATAGCTTGTATCCCATCCGTTGACAGGCTTTTCCTTAATGTAGTAAACGTAATCATTTTTTCCGTCTGATTTTTCCAGATCGCCGATAGTCAGAGACCAATTACCATTTTCATCAGGAGTAATTGTATATTCTCCAACCTTTTCTGATTCTGTCAAATCAGTCGGACAATCGTCGATGTTTACAGGAGCATTGGTTGACGTTGTAGAACTTGTAACACCATAATAAACATTTATTGCATCATAAAAAGCGTTTGCTATCTCAACATAACCATTAGAATCCGGATGTACTCCATCATATAATAACTCATTATCCTTAATTTTTTTAGCATAAGCATCAACAAATTTTATTGTTTTTGTAGCTTCGTCTTGTTGCAGTTCACTTACGACTTCTTTCAGCATGTCATTATAAGAATCAATCATTTTGTTGATTCCATTTTCAAATTCCTGTGCTTTTTCTGCACCCATAGAAGAATCTACCCAACTAACGCCAACTGATTTAGCCAATGCAGTATGAGCACTGCAATAGTTGATATTTGTTTCTACCGAACCGTCAGAATTAACAAAATCTTCATATGGAACACAACCTAAGAGTACAACAAAATCAGATGTATTAGCATTTTGATAAGCAGTCTGAATCATTTGCTTTACAGCCGCTTTCATTTTTGCTTTTCTTTCTGTATTATCTTCTCCATAAAGTTCCCAGTTGCCTTTATTTATATCGTTAGTACCTGCAATTATACACATTACATTGGTATCAATATAGTCAACGCCTTGGCTCCATTTACCTGAGCCTTGTTTACTTATACGAGATGAAATCTCCGAAACAACCTGACCGCTAATACCGTAATTACCTACCTCTTGAATTACACCATCATTCTTCAATAAGCTTTCTAATCTATGAGGATAGTCATCTGACGATGTCCAAAATCCATCGGTAATTGAATCGCCTACTGATATGACTTTCAAACTTGATGGTAAATTCTTTGAAGATGTATCGTCACCACCGGAACTTGCACTGCCTTGCAGACGTTTATATAACTCTACAACGATTTCTTCAGGCAGTCCATTGGTAATTTCTTCACCTTTGTCATTGACCCAACTCTTATTTACAGTAAGACCGCCGGGAACTGTATTACGGATTTTAACACTCTGCGTTGCAGCTTTATCAGCCCTAGCATATGACGGTGTATATTGTTTTGAAGTATCCGAAACCGTCATATCAATTTCAACAGGATAGTAAAAATACCTGCTGACATTTTCATCTTTGTAAGCTAAATCGCTCCATGTATGTTTCCACTGATTTCCTGCATACAGTGTCACTTCGCCATTTTCCACAGCAGAAACTGTATTATCAGATGGCAATGTACCTTTCGATAACGCTTCAATTTCCTTATCAGACAAACTTCTGGACGATTTATAAAGCTTTATCTTAATACTATCCAATTGATGCAGTTCGTTTCCGTCTCCCCATTCCTTTTCAACATTAACTTCAATTTCTGAAGGCGTATTGTTTTTATTGGTAATGGTAAACTCACCAGTGTTTCCGTTTGATACACCCGTACAACTGATTTTATATCCATACAGTTGTAATTTTTCTTCAGCTGTCAGATCTTCAAGATATTCCTCCACTCTATATGAAACATACTCATCCTTGAGATATTCAGATGGAACAACCTCTTTCCAATTTCCATCAGATGTCAAAGTACCTGTATATAACTCAACCTGCTGTGAATTAGAAGTTATTCCATAAAGCTTGTAAGTTATCTTGTCTAAAGGAATACTTTCCGCTTCCATTGGGGTACCGTTTGAATAAACCCATAATTTCTTAACAGTCAAACCTTCTGTATTATTAATGGTAACTGTTCCGGTAGAGTCATCACTGTCTTTGTCACCCTTATTCAAAGCATTTCCGATATAAATCGGTTTATATGAACCAATCGCCCCGGATTCGTTTTTATAAGTACCATCGGACTGCAAATAATACCACGCTGAATTTCCAAGAGTATAATCAAGCGTATAACCTGTTTCCTTTACATAATAGTAAATCGGTCTGCCGTTTACACCACTGGGCAAGTCTTCCCATATAGCAGATTCATTGGATAAAATTTCTTTTTCATTGTTAAAACTGCTGTCAAGAAGTCCCAGCGACTCAGCATTTGCCAGCTTTGCATCAGCAGGTATGCCGGTAGGTGATTTTGTATAAGACCATAAAAGTTCAACTTTTACCTTAGATTTAAAGTGATCTTCTCTGTCCCATGTTTTTTCTGATTTAACATTGATCAATTGATTATTGTAAATATTAGCAGAACCGCCCGTACTTACTTTAATCAGATTTGCCGATGTAACACCATCCGGATATTGTGAAATCTTTTTCGTTCCATATTCAATATAGTGAGTGGAAACAAAACTCTTTAAGAAGTTGTAATAATCACTGTTCTTAAAACTGTCCGGATTTTTCGCATAAGCAATCAATAAAGATTTCAAGTCAGGATATTCAGCAGTGAAAGTAAGGTTAGAACCCTCATAACCTTCAGGCGGAACAATTTCTATAACCTTATAGAATTCACCGTCATTCAAATCCACTTTATAAGGTTCTCCCTTAATATTGATTGTTACAGCATTATCAGGAACTTGATTTCCGTCTGCCAGTGAATCAAATGTAAGAGAATGCCTGATATTGTCGGTGGATTGCACATCATTTTCATCAATATCGACCCATGTTTTATTATCATATTTCTGCCATTGATCTTTAACAGCATAATTCCAATTATTATCTCCTTCATATTTTGCAATCAAGAAGCCGGCATTCAACTGTAAACTATAATCATTTACATCATATTTAACAATCTGCGGTAAATTACCTGTTGTAACTGTTGCAGCAGTACTGTTTACAATAAATGACTGATCATCAGTCGAATCAGTTGCCTGAGCATTACCAGTATTCAATGAAATTGAATTTGAAGCAGTAAATACATCGTTTCCGCCCCATGCAACACCATTAATTCTGGTGCCAAGGTCTATACCATCTTTTGAAAGCTTATATGAATAAGTAATTTTAAGAGCCGTTTCATCAGGAACAGTAAGATTAATTTGTGCAGCAGAGAAACTTGTCATCTTCTCATAACTTGCGCTCTGAAGTGCAGCATCCTGGAAAGTTTTAACATCCTCCCACACCAAGTCAACCCACTCGCCGGACTCGTTTATTTTCTGTTCTTTTATTGAAAGTTGTTTAGCATAGTTTGATTCCAACTTTCCTTTCCAAACATATGTTGCATGACCGTTTGAATCAAAATCAAGGGTTACTTTATTTCCATCAATCAAATAGTATCCCGTTTTATTTGCTGTACCACTGATTAATAGTTCTATGGAGACTTCTTCATTAATAGTCTGATGTTTATCATTAGCATCCCAAATATACATAGTGTTATCATAACGATTACTGGTAAGGTTTAGAGGAATTGACTCTGTTGATGCATTATTATAATCTACTGTATATCTGTATTCACCATTGTTAAGAGGACGTATGACAGTTGCGCCTGTTACATTTCCATTCTCATCCCAATCGGCATTTACTTCTTCTACAGTAATATTATCAAGTCTTGCGGAGAGTTTTTCCATGATCTCCTCTGCCGAAAGACCGGCATAACTATCAAACATAAATGAGTCTGTCAAATCGTATTCATCAGTATTTGAAAGTTTTTTGCCCTCCGGATTTACATAGACAACATATTTTACTACACCGCCGTTTACGTATATGTTGTTATCTTTATTAGTGCCGGCTTCGTCATTTACAGACTTACCTAAAAGACCTGCATCAGAAATATCCGGACCACCAATTGTTTTTTCAACAACATTAACACTAACTGTTTGACTGTCGCCGTCATAGATAACGGTATTATCAACACGATAACTCTTAGACTCATTATATGAATTATCAAACGTACTTACCGGAATACCGGTATAGTAAACAAGTTTAGTTTGATTATTATACACTTTGAATTCAATAGTATTGCCCGAGTATGTATAATTATTATTTTCTAAAGTCCAAGAGGAACCGTAGTCAGTATATATACATGGGTATTTTAATGAGTCTCCCCAAGTAGTGGTTTCACCTAAATCATATCCCTCCAACAAAACAGAATCTTCAGAAATAGTATCCGTTATTTTGGCATCTCGCTTCGGCAAATTAATCTGCCAGCCAAATACATAATATTCTGTACCGTTGTATGTAGTTTTTTGCAGATCCTTATATAATAACTCATTGGATTGCAACGGATTTCCATTTTTATCTAAAGCAATTTTTTCAATGGAGGCTTTCTTAGTATTCGTAATTGTAAACTCACCGGAATTGATACCATTCTCATTAGAATATGATACATTATATCCATCGGGAACATCAACTTCTACAGCACGATAATAGTAAAGATCATTATGCTCTGCCGTCTCCTTAGGTAAATCATTCCATGTATAAGCATTATGCCAATTTCCGTAACCATCATGAGTTAACGTCTGAATATAAGAGCTTTCATCAACAGAATCATCAATGACTACCCACTTACCGTCAGAATTCTTATAAATAGTTTCCCATTCTCCGTTCGTTCCAAGCTTACGCTGAAGCATATATTTTATACTTTGAGGTCTTTCGGAATCGTTATTGTCATTAACCCAGTTCTTTTTAACTGAAATGCTTACATTTTCGACCATGCTGTCATCACGAAGTTCAAATGTATAATTAGTATCTCCAGATGAACTGTTACCAAAGCTTGCATTGTTAGAGAACTTGCTTTCAGTGGACTCACCCTCGGCAGGCTTATTTACTCCGGAAACATCAGCAGTAGTTTCATATTCAACACGCATGTACTTATAGCCTTCGTCATCTATATTGCTGTTGAATTCAATTCTAAACTGCTTTGCATGACCTTCAGTGATCGCATCGGCATTTTGTCCGGAGGAATCATAAAACTCAATAGTATAATCAGAACCTTCTGTAAGTAGTTTTTCTTCACCTGACTCACTTTTTTTAACGTAAAGTTTAATATTGTTTTTCTGCGTTTCAATATTAAGGTAATGATCACCGCCGTTTGTAGCGTTCATTACATCTACCAGAACCTTATCGTTATCAATGGAAGAAAAGCCCGTATCCTGAATGAGATTCAATTCCCATTTCAAAATTTTTGCTTCATTCTCGGTCATGTCACTGACGTATTCCATATCATTGGCATTGCTTTTAAGTGTTTTTACAAGCTGTTCTCTGGTTGATATAGTTACTTCTCCGTTTTCATTGTTGTCATGATTATCGCTGACACTGTTTTTAATAACCTTTTCACCGCTGTCATTAGTTGATACTTCAGTACCGTCATCACCGGCATTTTTTACCTCAGTAGTATAAGTAAATGTAATATCATGTATTCCGAGTACTTTACTTTCATCTTGAACTTCCGAGAAAGGAGCAGCTTCAGTAATTGTAAGAGTACTGCCATTCTTAGTTATTTCAGCATGTTTAATATCATTTTTATTAGTATCACGGTTATAACCGTATAAAATGATTTTATCATTTTGAGCGTCATACTCAGCCGTCATACCGGAATATCCAAAGTTTGCTGAAGAAATACTAATTTGACTTAAATCAATATTCTCTAAAGACGGGTCTGTCAGTTCATAACCGTTCAAAGTAATTTTTTTATTATTTCTGTCATTAAGCGTTGCATTTACAGTCCAAGTAATTAAACCTGTATCATAACTGTGACTACCGTTTTTATTAAGTTTATAAGGATTAGTAGAATTGTAATTCACACTTGTAGAACCCTTATTAGCTTCATTTCCGTTAGGATAAAGAAGCGTTGCGGCATTCTCAACATTTGTATAATTATTGCCGCCGCTGATAATATCCGAAATGTCCTGTTCATATGTAATAACGACCGAGCTAGGAGCCGCATCTCCGAACACAATTGTGTTTCCTTGTAATTCAAAGGCTACATCTTTTCCGCCGGAGGTCACTTTTAAATTATGAGCATCGGTAAACTTAGCATCAGAAACCTGATAACCCTCAAGCGAAGTTCCGTACGGACTCGATACATCTATATTCCAATAAACTGTCTTATCATGTGCTCCGGTAACATCATAGTCCGGTTTACCACTTTTATATATATTCGGTTTTAAAAGAGTAACCGACTTTTTATCCTTAGCCACTTCCGTGCTGGAATCGGGACTCAGAAGTTTAGCTTCATTTTCTTTTGTCAGATTACCGCTTTGATAATCTTTATTTATATCATCAATGTATTCTTTATAAGTAAATGTTACGGTTGCGTCTCCGTTTTCGTCACGAGGCGGATCAGCATCAAATACAAAGTTTCCGCTTTCATCAAAGCTGCCCAGCCCTGAAGGGTTAATTGTAATATTAGTGCTATCCTTAAATTTTTCATCAACAAGTTTATAACCGTTCAATGATTGGTTATAATAACTAGAGAGAGAAACGGTCCATTCAATATACGGTTTTCCGGTTTCATCAACTGCCTTAACAGAACCGGACTTTATAATAGAATAGTTCTTGTCCGGAAACTGAACATCAAGTGTAAGATCACCTATTGTTATAACACGGTCACCGTCCGCATCGTTATCTCTAGATACTGTACCATTAAAAGTTATTGTACCGGTGAAGTTTGGACTGTGAGCAATTTTATCATCAATATAAGAATCCAAAAACTGAATAACTATCAATCCTTGTTCATTGATAGAAAAATAACCGGCTGTAACTCCATCATCAATAACAATCTTATCATTTCCATAATATTCACTAGGAACCGTAACGCCGTCCGGCAGCTGATAGTAGATACAAGGGCGTTCTTTTGTAACGGTATTTACACCGTTTTCCGTACTTGAAATCGTATACTGCAACTCAAATCTCAAGTTTACGCTCGTATAATCTGATCCCTCAGGTACCTTTATAGTTGCCGAATTACCCGATTGCTCAATTTGATATTTATCTTTATCAGCATCTACCACCCAAACTGATGTTGATGTAATATTATTTGTAAAATCCTTTGACGGATTACCATCCGCATCCGCACCAGGAATCTCATTTGCCACACCAGTGAAATAAGGATTATCAATATTTGGTCTCGCCGGACCATGCGGATGCTGACGAGTAGTATGACTTTCTTTTCCGCTGGCAGAATACATCGTAGGCATGTCATCTGCATACTGAGCATCTTCCGCCGTCATACTGATCGCCGGCATTATTAAGCTGAACGGTACTGCAAAAGAAACCATAATTGAAAGAGCCATAAGAAAAGCTAGATATTTCTTATGTCTTTCATGATTCTTCACAAACTTAAGAATTATCGACTGAAATTCCTTCACGAATTACTCCCCCCTTAAATGCTTTTTTATCTATACATTGTATATCATCAAAAAATAGACATTCTTTTAAACAATACCGATACATTCCCATGGCCAAAGTCTCAAAATAACCTTTCCAATAATATATTCATCTGCAATACATCCAACTGAAGACGATCTACTGTCAATCGAAACCGAACGATGATCTCCCATAACAAAAACCCTGTTATCAGGCACCTGATACGGCAATTCAATGTCACACTCACCAAAAGCTTTTTCACTAAGATACGGTTCATCAAGGATCACACCGTTGACATAAACCGTACCGTCCTCGCTGATATCAATAACGTCACCGGCAGTTCCGATTACTCTTTTAAGCAGAATTTTATTATTAAAATAAAACGCCACAATATCTCCGCTTTTAAAGTTACTTCGCTTATTGCATATTATAAGCTCGTCATTATTCAAGGTCGGAGACATACTTTCACCTGTAACACGAAGAACCGGAAGAAAAAGCATTGATATCAAAACTGCAACCGCTGCTACTACAAGCAATGAAGCAACTGTATTATACAAAGTTTTTAAGTATCCTCTTTTATATCTGATACGCTTCATTTCAGATTCAAGCTGTTCAGCCGTAGGAAGATCCCTTATTTTCTCACTGTTCATGCCTGTCTCACTGCTCCGTTCCGACCTTTTTACATTCACTGCTGCCGGACGCATTGTGCTGCTGTCCGTTTACAAAGCAGCTTTCTGCAGCATTCTTCACAGCGTGAATTATTTCCTGCATACAATCTTCAGATAATTCTGTTTTTGAGTTAAGAGCAGCCTTTGTCAATTCATCAACACGTACCCTCAAGCTTTCATTTTCCTGCTTCACATTGCTTAATTCCTCCTGGAGATAAAACATAATTTCCAGCAATTCAGCACGTTTAAGCTTACGCAATTCCTTGTCAGTCATTTTTTCTCCTTTCTGGAATTAAAGTTTAATTTTTGCTACAAAGCAAATAATAAAAATCAATTTATCTATATTATAAACTGTTATATTAAAAATGTCAAGAAAAAACCTTCCGCCTTAATCAAATTAGTGCATAATCACGAATTTTCAAGTACTTTGATTCATAATTAAAGGTTTTCGTTTGGCACATTGCACATAATAGCATCTTGTTTAGATTTAATTTACAATAATACATCTATATATTCTTAATATATATTGGTAAAATAAAGAAAAATTATAATAAAAAAATAATGGAGCATAATAAATCTCCATTATTTTTACTCTATTTTAAATATGTTGTATAGTAGCCCCAAATGGCATTAAAGAAAGTTTTGCTAATTTAAACATCTGTTTTCCAAATGGAATGCCAATAATCGTTATAGACAATAAAATACCTAAAAGTAAATATCCGATAGCCATTGGAATTCCACTTAATATCAGCCAGAATATATTTGCAATCAACGACACTGATCCTCCGCCATAGACAACTTCTTTTCCAAACGGAAAAAATGCTATAGAAGCAAATTTAAAACACTGTATACCTATCGGAATACCTATTATAGTAATACACCATAGACACCCAGACAAAATCCAACTTAACCCGCTTATAATTCCGCCCAAAATAAACCATAATAAATTTCCTATTATACTCATATGTTCGCTCTCCTTAGATAAAATTAATAGTTACCATTAAAACATAATAGTATCATATAAACTATATTTTAACATAATTCGTCTCATTTCTCAAGCCACTAAAAAAATTTAGTATATCTGTTGATGATTACAATGCCGTAAATTTACCTATATAAGAGAGCCTGCTCCGCAAATTACAGAACAGAAATACACAGCGTTTTGTATATACATACCCCTCAAAATATGACCGCTGCATTGAAAAAAGCAATATAGCAACACGAATTTAAGCCAAGCTAAACGCTTGGCTTTTTAATTGGACTGATGTTAATATCTTAAATGGTTTAAGAACCTAATAACCCATATATTTCATCTTCACATATAATAATTTCATTTAACAATTTGACATATTGATTTCCCAAAATTAAATTTCCCTTAAGATAATCTCTGTATATAACTCTGTACAATAACAACCAATGAGTAATAGAATTGTCCAGAACACTTATCATTTTTATACCTTTTTCTCCAATATTACTCTTATTTTCATTTAAATAATGCCGTAACAATTTTCTGCGTCCTTTTATATTCCAGATTTTCCAATTTAAATATACAATCATACTTCTGTCTTTTGAAGGGGCTACAGACTCTAGATCAATACACTCCATTTCAAATAATTCTTTTAGCTTTAACAACGCCTGCTTTCCAAAAAAATGCAATAAATTATCTTCCGTTTCACTTTCCTTCAAATAATTATTTCTTGAATTTGCAAAAGCGAATAACGGATTGTTAATATATTTATCAATCGTATCCATATTAAAATTAAAAACAAAAATACTACTAACATCCTTTGTAGCATTATACAAAATATTTTTAGGTAAAACGCCCACTTCTTTATTACCGGAAAATGCTTCAAATCTGCCATACGATATTACGCTGGGATTATCTATAAAGAAAAAATTATCTGTATCTTCGCCAACAATTAAAAATACATGATGCGTTCTGATCTGATTCAGCTTATAAGCTTCATTATAAAATGATGAATAGGGCAGTCTTTCGACAATGGTTTTAATAACCGGTATTTCACCTGAATTTAAAATTTCACTGACTTTATTAACGGTATTTTCATTTTCTTCATATTCTTTCATTGAAAATAACATTTTATTAAAATTATTTTCAATCGTTGCAAAACAAGCTATGCTGTTATCATTATATAAACTTAATCTAACAGTAGTTTCATTTAAAAATGCCTTATAATAATCATTTCGCATATTATATTTATTTTTCAATATTACATATGCGCTTTGAACAAGACAATCCCCAAGAGAATCCACAATCTCATCTGCCGTACCATCATCATTATAATAATAATGCATACTCAAATAATCTTTCAAAGCAATCCTCCCTTTCTACCAATTTTCCATAACCGCATTCATTTTGACAGGCTCATCATACTGATTATCCCAGTACCAATAATAAGTATCGCATTCAGGCAATCCTTTATCCAAAGCCCTGACAGACAATACAAAACGATTTCCCTTTGCGTCTAAAGCATAAATCGTAACTCCGCCTCTGAAATCGGTTTTTATAGCTCTCAAATCATTTAATGCCTCATAACAAGCTTCTTTTAACGTCATATTCATTTTTAGATAAAGAATAACAGACCTTGCAGTATTAGACCTTAAAGTCAATTCCCCCATTCCGGTACAAGCAGCTGCTCCGTATCTATTGTCAGCATATATACCGGAACCAATAACAGGCGAATCTCCAAGTCTGCCGGGATATTTGAAGCTCCAACCGCTTGAACTTGAACCGGCACTAAAATTTCCGTCATTATCCTGCGCAAGAAAAATTGTAGTACCTTTTGCTGTTTTATTATTCGCAGTCAACATCGACAATCTGATCAGGCTTACGTCCGGCCAATTATTTGATTCACTTAAATTACGGTTATTATTCAGCCAGTCATTCCAGTCCTTACAAGTACGCACAGTAAGATTATCTCCGGTTTCTGCATTGCAATCTTCAGCGAATTTAGCAGCGCCGTTTCCGGCAAGAAAAACATGAGGCAATTTTTCCATTACATTTCTGGCAACAGAAATAGGGTGCAAATATCCGGACAACGCTCCAACTGCTCCTGCATTAAGAGTTAAACCGTCCATGATACCTGCATCCAATTCTACTGTCCCAAGCAGATTGGGATGGCCTCCATATCCAACCCACCCCACTTCAGGATCTGATTCCACCAATCTGATTCCGGATTCAATAGCGTCCAATGAAGAGACATTCTGATTTAGCATCTGAACAGTCTTATTAATTCCATTTGTTGCCACTGAATTAGTCAATAATACCGCCATAAAACATACTTTCCTTTTCCTTTAATAATTTTTCAGTCAATTCATTGTCAATATCCCTTGCTCTGTAAATATAATCTTCTGAGATTTCCTTTTCGCCGTCTATTGCCATTGATTCTGATTTTTTTAAACAGAATCTCACCTTTATCTCTTTTATTTGTTTATCTGTAAAACTTCCGTTTTTATAAGCTATATCAGCAGCAGCCTGAATACTTCTCATATCAATAATACTCTTGATCATATTAAACGTATGCGTTCCTCCCGAGGAACTTCTTGATCTGGAACCGTTGACAATTTGCGGTATTCTATACCCGCTGGGAATCAAAGGAGTGTAAACAAATTGATAACCTGACGCAGAATAAGTCAGCCATGTATAATAGTCCTCAGAAACTCTTTCTATAGGAAACGGACACCTTAATGCCGCATCAGTACGCACGCTTGTAGACGACGTTAGATTAACATATCCGGTTTCGGTTGCAATTCTTATCCATACATTTTTCCCCTGAGGAGGATTTTTCACATGACTGTCAAGTATTTCCTGAATGGACGGTATAATTTTATTTTTTGGTACAATATCACTATTATCATCAATTACCTGAAATGTACTGTAAACGACTCCGGCTTCCTGTTGACGGTTAAATATTTTTCTTGTAACCTCAAGTCTTTCAGGATGGGAAATATCATCTTGATCAAGGTATAGAACAAATGGGCAGCCCAATTCAAAAGCTCTCTTAATACCGATATTACGAGCATTGCCGGGACCCAGATTTTCTGATAAAAAAATAACCTCCATCTTTTCAGAAAAGTACTTTTTCATTTGTTTCAGAAAGCTTATCGCTTTTTCAGATGTTGAAGCGTCGTCAATTACAATTATCTTCCAGTCATTATCAGTTTGTAATTTTATACTATTTAAAGCTTCTCCAAACCACTTAAGTTCTATCTCGTTTCCGTCGTTATAATGCGGTACTATAAACGCACCAGTTTCATTCCGTGACATACATCATTTCCTTTTTAAACGGCATAAGCAAGCCTTTACAAGTCAGAGTATTCAACAGTTCAAAAGTATTTTCACGATTATATGTACTTATCAGCTCATCAATAGTATGACCCTTGTCAACTGATTCAAGAAATTTCAATTCAGCATCGCTTAAACTCCAATCAACTAATTCAAACGACTGATTCCAACGCGGATCGTATGATTTAAATTTGCCGTTTATTACCGACCAGTCAAATCCCTTAGAAACAATATCCTCCTTATTCCATTGGATATCATCTGATTTTCCTGTTGCACATTTTGAAACGATCAAATCATAATGGTCAAAATCTATTTCGGGATGAAGATACTCCCAGCTTACACACCGTGAAGTTCCATAATTATTTTTTATATCATGAGACATTTTTTTCATGATCGGATTCAGTTTTATTTCCGACTCATTCATGCTTCCGGATATAAATTCATTATATGTTTCAGATATCAGATTTTGGATTCTGTCAGCAAATAATGTATAAGAATAATTTTTTATAACGTTCTCCCTTGCATTAACTCCCATTTGTTTTAAAAGTTCAGGATTATTAATCAACAATTCTATCCTATTTTTAATTTGCTCTAAATTGATTCTCACACCGTTTTTCGATAAAACGGTTTGAATACTGAATCCGGTTACATTATCTACAATAGTATCCTTTAGTCCGCCCCAATCAGTACCTATCACAGGCAAACCGCATGCTTGCATTTCAACAGGAGTATAACCAAAATTTTCACTTATTAAAGTAGTCAGATTAATACCTATATCGGCCAAACAAATCATTTCCGCATAAGTTTGGGAAATATTCTGAGTATCAAACATTATAATTCTGGAATTCAGATTAAACTCTTCAACCATTTTATAAAATTCATTTTTAGTATCTGGCGACGGTTTATCAGAAAATTCCGGTATATAAAAATTATCAAAAGAACCCATAAACATTAAATATAAATTTTTATATTTATCTGCCATATCTCTAAGTATACTGAGAAGCAGCATGGGATTTTTCTGTAAATTGATCCTACCGCAGTACAGCATAATAAAAGCGTTTTCCGGAACATTATACTTTTTTCGCAGTTCCGACTTATTTGGTCTAGGATAAAAGATCGACGTATCCACACCAAAAGGTATAAAACATGACTTCAAACTATTATCCATAACTAATTCTTCAAATATACTCTGACAAGCAGTAGAATTTAATATAATCGAATCATAGCTTTTAAAACTGTCTTTGTTGTCATAAAGCCAATGACCGCCTTTCTGCATTGATCCTAAACCGTAAGCAACAACCGGAAACTTTTTCACAGTTCTGTCTATAGTATAATAGGGAGATAAGACCATTAGTAAATCAATTTTTTGAACAAATTCTCTGTATCTGCTATCGTTTTCTACTTTATAAGAATCAATTTCTAAAACTTCTATTGAATATTTTTCCTGTAGTATGTTAATAGACTGTTTCCAAAGTTTCCCTACGCTTATGTATGGCGGATCGCCCCTTGTATCCAAAAGAATTCCTACAACCGGTTTATTTTTCATTCCTTTCATCCTTTACTAAAGTTTTTTGCACCGAATCATTAAAGCCTTCCGCATATGTACGGAAAAATTTAATATACATAAAAAACGTTTTTATAAACATTATAACTGTACTAATTCCCAAAACAAATAAAATCACATAAAAACTCAGTATTAACTCCTGATAATAATTCCATCTATCCTCTGTTCTTATTCCCTGAACGAAATTCAACATATAGTCATAATAATAAGAAATATCGCATATACGGTCATGTTCAGGTATAAAACCTTCGGGTATGTATATTTTAAACGTACACAAAACTATTATAGGAATTATAAAAGCAATACATAATATGGTACCGAGTATGCATAATTTTACATTTACTGACGGAACTGCATTGTCAAAACCCTTGACAGCTATAATATAATTTACTATTTTTTTTATATTTTTAAAAATTACAGAAAAAAGTTTTACAACCACAATCAGTCCTATAACGAATATTATGATATTAAAAAGCTGCATCAATAACTTTTTTGAAGAATTTAAATCATTTTGTTTATATAATTCAAGCTTATTATTCAGGAGTGCATCTAATTCTTGGATTTCCTTATTGCCGATTGAGCCGTTATTTCCTTTGACATAAAAGCTTTCAATTCTAGTCGAATCATTAATATCAGTTTGATAATATACCGGTACAAACACTGTTTCAAGTCCATTAGAAGATAAATCACTTACAAAGCTTTCGTTATTCTCATAGACTCCGGAAATAGTCTTGGTTTCACCATTCAAAATCATTTGACATCCAATAATATCTATACTTTTAAAAAGCAAATTTGCCAGACTGTCGCTTATTACTATTGCATCAGATTGTGAAATAACTGCTGAAAAAAAATTGCCCTTTATCATATTTATATTATGTATTTCAGGATAATTTTCATCAGTAAGAATAATATTGACATTATCAGATAAAAGAGAAGTATGGTATGCCTCAGCTGTTCCGTTTTTACGGTTCTGTACATTTACTGTCATAATATCATCTGAATTATTAACGGCTTGTTTAATCTCAGAAAGCGTTATATAGTCCGTATTATTTTTTGATACATATTCTACAGCCTCAGGCAGCGCTGATATTACTTGCTGCCGTACTGAAATACTCATAAACATAAAAAGTGCAAAAATTATTGTGTATAAAAATAATTTAAGCTTTGAATACTTAGTTATAATCACCGTACTACCCTCACAGTCTCCCCAGAGGTAAGCGCTCTTGACGATGATACTACGACTTCAATATAAGCACTTATATCATCGCCGTTAATAGCCGACTTCACATTATTTTTTTCCAACTGATCTACTTTAACTTTTTTTACATAGTATTCTTCACCAAACAAACCGTCTCTAGACTGTAAAACATAAACTACAGTATCTCTATTTTCATCTTTAGAAATTGCATTTAAAGGAACAACATTTTCATATAAATCCGAGG